>Ga0209086_10000003_pt1 | contig 265892 bp, 330 predicted proteins | sample M_130207_XF_Meta_FD_187312 | JGI IMG/M metagenome (GOLD analysis project Ga0209086, IMG submission 187312) | Freshwater microbial communities from Lake Montjoie, Canada to study carbon cycling - M_130207_XF_MetaG (SPAdes) (version 2) | ecosystem: Environmental > Aquatic > Freshwater > Lake... | reverse complement strand
CACAGGGATACACTGGTTCGATTAGTACCGTAGCTGGACCACAGGGCCCACAAGGTTACACTGGTTCGATTAGTACCGTAGCTGGACCACAGGGCCCACAAGGTTACACTGGTTCGATTAGTACTGTAGCTGGACCACAGGGTCCACAGGGATACACTGGTTCGATTAGTACCGTAGCTGGACCACAGGGTCCACAAGGTTACACTGGTTCGATTAGTACCGTAGCTGGACCACAGGGTCCACAAGGTTACACCGGTTCGATTAGTACCGTAGCTGGACCACAGGGTCCACAAGGTTACACCGGAAGTGTTGGTGCACAGGGTCCACAAGGTTACACCGGATCACGTGGAGTACAAAATGTTCCAGCATCATCCAATACCACGCTAACTACTGCTGATGTTGGTAAGACGGTAGTAGCAACTAGTACTATTACAGTACCAAACAGTACATTTGCTTCTGGCGACATCGTTAGTATATTCAATAATACTGCAGGAAACATTACTATTACTTGTAATACGACTACAACTTATCTAGCAGGAACATCAACAACAGGTGCAACAAGAACACTAGCACAACGTGGTATTTGCACCATATGGTTTAACTCAGGCACAGAAGCTGTTATATCCGGAGCAGGATTGACCTAATATGTCGGCGCATCAGATGCTGTTTGCAAAGATTTCATTTAGTGGTTTTTCCGAAACATTCACTAGTGGTACTACCACAGTGAGCATTCCGCCTGGTGCTGCGCAAGTGCAAGTGCAAGCATGGGGTGGTGGTGGTGGTGGAGGATTGACAAGATTTAGTAAAGGATGTCAGGTAAACACCGGCGGTGGAGGTGGCAGTGGCGCATATGTAAGAAAAACGCTAACTATTCCTTCTGCAAATTGGGGGAATAATATTAGTTACTCTGTGGGTACTGCAGGAAACGGAGGTAGTCTTCCAAGTCCATCTACTCCTGGAGGAAATACTTCAGTTAGTAGTGGCACATTTACTATACCTACTACAATTGCGGCACCGGGCGGATTGCTCGGAACTGACGGGCTCCCTGGAACAGGAGGATCGGGAGGTAGTCCTGCTTCAGGTGGTGATTGCGGATTTAACATTAATGGTAATGCTGGTACTACCGGTGGACTATGTGCCCCAACATCTCCTGGTGGAGCTGCACGAACTAGTCCACCAGGAACAACACCATCGTCTAGCGGAGGAGCTGGCGGAAATGGTGGTACCGCCCCAACTGCTGGTGTTAACAACGGGCAACCTGGTGGGACAGGACTAGTCATATTCACTTGGAGTTAATCATGCCTATATTTGAATTTAATGAACAATACTATAGTAAAACTTATAAAATTTTTGGATCATATACTAGAGAAAACAGATTTACAATATTCAATCAGACCGAGCATATCCTATTTAAAAATGTTCTTCAGCCACAACCGGGTGATACTATATTAATAATAGGTGCAGGTTTTGGTTGGTTAGCCGAAGAATGGACTAATATGGGACTAGGACCAATTTGTGCTGTAGATACTTCGCCCTGGATTCAAGCAAATAAAATAACACAATCAGCAATACCTATATATGATCTAGACATCACTACTTCGCAGGGCAAAGATCAAGCTAAATCAATACTAGGAGTTGGAACCAACGACAAAATCAAATGGGCTATAACAGAAGATGTTACTCCTTGTCTGGCAGATTCTGAATGTTTAGAATTGGCAACACATCTAAGAACCATAGCAGAAACCGTAGTACACTATATTACTATCCCGGGCAACTATGAAAAATTTGCACCACACAACGGTAAAACTGCTCAAGAATGGAAAAATCTATTAACACCTGATCTGATAGCACCGCTCGATGGTAAATGCAATATAATATAACTTAATATTTTTGAGTTGTATTACGTTCTTACATAACTAAAAGTATGTACAACTGGAAAATATACAGAGTAGGGTCGATGCTAGGCATACAGTATCATTTTCCTAATCCTGGTGACGGTATTCCCATGCACACACATGGCGAAGAAGATAAACATAATGTTATTGTACTAAGAGGAACATGTGAAATATATGGGCCAAACAAAGCTTGGTCTTATGTTGTGCATGCTGGTGCAATTTTTCATTTTGCAGAACATGAACATGCTCACGAAATTGTTGCATTAGAAAAAGATACTCTTATAATCAATCAATACATTTATGGTGACAAATTTATTCATCTCAGGCCTGATATTGGAATGCACGATGATGCTGGACAAGATCCAAGATCAATTACTATTCCATTAGTATTACCAAAAAAGCAAAAGGCAAAAAAATGATCAGCTATGCATTACCGCCGTGCCCCGACCTAGCATGCAGAGAAGCTACATACGTATTTCGTTCTGGTTCTTTCAACGAAGAAGAAATTAAACAGATTGTTGATCTAGGCGAACGGTATTTAAGATTACAACCTGCTAGTACACTAGGCGATAATGGTGCGCCAAATCATTCCGTTAGAAACTCTGATGTTTCCTGGATTACACTTGGTCCAGATACGCAATGGATATACGATAGAATTGGCTGGATTGTACGGGAACTAAATGGACAGTTTTTTCAATTTGATCTATTTGGGTTTACAGAAGAATTGCAATACACAACATATGAAGGTAGCACAGATATCAACGAATGTGGTCACTATACCTGGCATGTGGATAAGGGGAATGCCGTTCAAGCACCTAGAAAGTTATCTGTTGTGATACAGTTATCTGATCCTAGCGAATACGAAGGAGGTAACTTAGAATTATTACTAGGTAATCAGCCGTTAGTATTAAAGAAACAACAAGGTTTACTGTACGCATTTCCTAGCTATACTTTACATCGAGTTACACCAGTGACTGCAGGCAAGAGAAGAACACTAGTTGTATGGCTTACAGGTCCAAAATTTAAATGACAACACTACACGTATTGCCAAACTTTGCTACACCTACAAATCTTGATCACAGGACAGACCCATTCTCGGTATCGGTATATAGATTTATCGAGTATATGGGACGTTGCGGTTGGCGCATGATACACTACGGACAACCTGGTTCAACTCCACAATGTGAACATGTGGATATTCCTTTTGAAAACTACGATCAGGCAAATGCTCTTGCAGGCCAAGAAATTGCTCAACGTAAACAACCCAACGACATTATAATATGCTGTTATGGCATTGGTAATATTGGTGCTACGCAACTTAACAGCGAACTTAAGGTTGTAGAACCTGCAATTGGTTACGCCGTTGATACCGTGTTTGCCCCGTATCGTGTGTTTACTTCCTATTCTCATATGCACATGTACTACGGGCATAAGAACATGCTGATGAACCCGTCTTGGTTTGATGCTGTAATACCAAATGGTTTTGAAGTTGACGAATTTGAATATTCTGCAGAGAAAGAAGACTACTTGCTAATCTTTGGAAGATTAATTGGTTCCAAAGGAATTGCATTAGCTGTACAGTTAGCAGAATATACTGGACATAGATTAGTAATCGCCGGACCGGGCAATCTTGCAGATTGTGGGATAGATCAAGCCCCACCCTTTGTTAGTGTTGTGGGGTCGTGTAATGCAGACCAACGTCGCGCACTAATGAGTAGAGCCAAAGCATTACTTGCGCCCACTATGTATGTGGAACCTTTTGGTAATATGGTTGTTGAAGCGTTATTTAGCGGAACACCTGTTATCACCAGTGACTGGGGTGGTTTCACTGATACCAATCTACATGGTGTTACAGGATATCGTTGCAGAGATTGGAGTGACTTTATTACTGCTGTTAATAATATTGGACAGATTAAACCCTCTGCATGTCGCGCTTGGGCAGAGTCTAAATTTACCAATACTATTGTTCACGAACAACTAGATCGATACCTTAGAAAAGTTATACGATCAGATTTTTATGCGGAAAACTACTGAAGGGTCTGATACACTCTTCAAACATATAATTATACAAGGAATAGAGGAAAAAGCATGCAAGTAACTTCGATCACCGTAGATAATTTTTATAGTAACGCTGATGCTGTTCGAGCGTTCGCGCTAAGTCAACCATTTGATGTTAAGGGAAACTATCCCGGAGCGCGTACTAAAACGTTCATTAACGATGGTGTTAAAAGCACTATACAGCAACTTGTACAACATGCGGGAGGCAAAATTACAAATTGGTTTGACATTGACGGACTAACGGGATCATTTCAAATTGCAACTGCAATGGATCGTACTTGGATTCATTCTGATAATTTTAATACGTGGGCTGCTGTGTGCTATCTGACCCCAGATGCACCGTTGAGCAGTGGTACGGGATTATATCGACATAAAGTAACAGGCAGAACTCGCCCGTTATCCCGCCAAGATGATACCAACTACAACTGCTACGATTATACAAAATGGGAAATGACCGATCGTATAGGTAACATATACAATCGATTGATCATGTACCGTGGTGATCTATTCCATGCTAGTTTGGATTACTTTGGGGACAATTTAGAAAACGGACGATTATTTCAGGTATTCTTCTTTGACACAGAGTACTAACGTATACAGTAAAATAAATAAAAGCAACCCCGGTGGTTGCTTTTTTTTTGACTAAATACTGCATAGTTGGAGCATATCAATGACGTCTAGTATTATTACATCAACAATTGACACAAGTTATCCCGTCGAAGGTGAAGATAACAGCAGCGTTGGCTTTTATGACAACTGGGCTGCTATTAAGCTAGGTCTTGATACTGCTGCTGTTGAAATTACATATTTGCAAGATAATCCAGGCTTTACTGGATCTCGCGGAGATACCGGATTTGTTGGTTCAGCTGGTACCAATGGTTCCAATGGGTTCAACGGATCACAAGGAGATTTGGGATTTGTTGGGTCGCAGGGTGCGCCCGGTGGACCACAGGGCCCATCGGGACCACAAGGTCCACTTGGTTATACAGGAAGTGAAGGTGTTGGAAGTGGCACTCCTGGTTACACAGGAAGCGCAGGTTCCGGCTATACAGGTTCAGCGAGTACCGCTGTTGGCTATACAGGTTCGGCAGCAGCTAGTAGCGGGGATGTCGTTGGACCTGCATCTAGTACAGCAAATTGTATTGCGATATTTGATGATACAACAGGCAAGCTATTACGCGAGACAACTGCAAGCATAACCGATGCAGGTGCTGCTGCATTCGCACCAGGCGTAGGTGTTGCAGTTACGCTAACTGCAGCAGCCGCTACTTCGGCATTAGTATCAAACGGTGCTGCACGTACTCCTGCTGTGCTTGCCGCATCGGGCACAACAGTCAATATAGATTGTTCGTTATCTAATGTATTCTATACAAACGTAGGGCACAACATTGCCACTATTAATCTAAACAATCCAACAGACGGACAAACAATCAACTGGTTCATTATCAGACCATCCAGCACTAACTACACAGTGGCATTACCCACTAGTTTGTTATGGGCAGATGGTATAGATGGAACTATAACAACTGGCACTACGGGATCAGTTGACCTGTTGGTAGCAACATACTTGTCAACTACCAGCAAGTGGTATGTAACCTTGCTAACGAATTTCAGCTAACATGACATTTGCTGTTAGACAAAACATCAATGCTGGCAACGTATTACGTGCTAGTTTACCTGCTGACGGCATTACCGATCAAATTGAAGGAAGACGTTCAGCTACATTATACCTGTATGTAACTAATAGCGGTACATGGTACACAAACGGATTCAGCAGTGCAAGCGGTACATGGAAAACGGGCGGCGGAACTACAGCTAATTACTGGGCACAGTTAGCGTTATCGTCTGGTTATTTGGATCCAATCAACTCTGCCGCCGCCGACACATGGTATCAGCTATCGACTACGCGCCAATGGGGTAGTACCATTTATGCTATCAGCGATAACTTTATAGTTGGAACACTTAGCATCAGTTCATCCTCTACTGGATCGCCCATTATTGCTAGTTGTTTTGTGGCGCTATCTTCGTCTGCAATTGGTAATGACTTTAGCGGATCTGGTCCAGGCAAATAATAATTAAAGGATAAGTTTTATGACTTCAGAAATCAATACATCAGGAATCGACGTTGCTTTCCCGGTTGCGGGAGTAAGTAATGATACTAAGGGATTCAGAGATAACTTTTTATCTATTAAAGCTAATCTGGATAAAGCAGCAACAGAAATTACTGCACTGCAAACTGATGTAGTAGGTAATGGATATACTGGTTCGGCAGGACCGAGCGGTCCATCTGGTGGATACACTGGTTCAGCTAGTACTGTTCGTGGATATACTGGATCTGTTGCGGTAGGATTTACTGGTTCAGTTGGTGCAGGGTATACTGGGTCAGCTAGTACGGCTGCGGGATATGCCGGATCAACGGGTGCAGGGTATACTGGGTCGGCTAGTACGGCTGCGGGATATGCCGGATCAGCTGGTGTTTTGTCAGGTACAAGAACAACTGCGTCTGTTACTACTACAAGTATAGCGAACGGGGCAACTAACAATCCTAATATTACCGGGTATAAGACGTATCTATTGTATAAAATTACTACTTCGGCTGCATGCTGGGTGCGATTATACACTACTACAGCTACTCGAACTGCTGATGCTTCGCGTTTACAAACTGTTGACCCTTCGCCAAATTCAGGAGTCATAGCGGAAGTGATTACTACAGGTGCAGAAACTATAGTCGTATCACCTGCAGCAATTGGATTTAATAATGAAACATCGCCAACTACAAGTATCCCGATTGCTGTAACTAATCTTAGTGGAGCAACTAGAACTATCACCGTGACATTAACATTAATGCAGATGGAGTAATCATCGTGTCTGAATTAAAAGAATGTGTTCAGATAATTTGATGTGCTCCTTGCTAATGCAGTAACTATTACTGTGTTAGACATTACAAAGGAGACAACACATGCGTTCATTTACTACACTAACCATGCCTCAGGCTGAGTTCCTCGTTGATTACCTACGTGGTACTGGTCGTGAGCTAACTGCTGCCCAGGCTGCTGCAACATATGGCATCCAAAATCTACGTGCTCGCATGAGCGAGATTCGTCAGGAGGGATTCCGTGTTCGCACTCGCCCAAACACAGTTGGCACGACCAATTATGCCATCAGCCGTCGTAAGGTTGGTCAGGTCTAATCCCTACCTCTGCGCAAGCAGACGTTGACTTCTCACCGCAAGAACGTTATACTTGCTGCCGGATCATGGTAACCGGCATTTTTTATCACAAGAGGTTCACAAATGAGTGACAAGACATTTAACGCAGAAGAGAAGGCCAAACTCGTACAACTAATTAACGAGGGTATGCGTGTACTACAGGAAGTAACCGACCTGCAGGAAGGACTTCGCGATACTGTTAAGGCTATTGCAGAAGAGCTAAATGTAAAGCCCAGCCTACTAAGCAAGGCAATCAAGACTGCGCACAAGAGCAGCTTTACTGAGCAGCAAAGCGAAATGGAAGATCTCGAAACCATTCTAATTACTGTAGGACGTAAGATCTAAACAATGTCTTACGTAGATGCATTACATGATCGTGACACAGATACCATCAAGGTGGTAGAGCGTGTGGGCGGTCAGCGCACGTTCGTTAACTATCCAGCCAAGTACGTGTTCTACTACGATGACCCCAAGGGCAAGCATAGAACACTATTTGGTACTCCTTGCACTCGTTTTGCGACTAAAAGTCTCAAAGAGTTCAACAAGGAGCGGCGTGTGTATAGCGGCAAGAAGCTGTATGAATCAGACTTCAAAGCTGTTAATCGCTGTCTAGAAGAATACTATTTGGGCAAGGATCAACCTGACCTACATATAGCATTCTTCGACATCGAAGTTGACTTTGACCCAGATCGTGGATTCAGTCCCACAGACGATGCGTTTGCTCCAGTTACTGCTATCACTGTGTATCTTAGTTGGTTAGATCAAGCAGTTACACTTGCACTGCCACCGCCCACCATCTCAATGGAGCAGGCAATCGAGTTTACCAAGACGTTTGATAACTGCATGCTGTTCGCCAGTGAAGCAGAACTGTTGAGCACCTTCTTAGACTTGATTGATAATGCAGACATCATGTCAGGTTGGAACAGTGAGGGATACGACATTCCCTACATTGTTAATCGCATCGCTCAAGTGTTAAGCAAGAATGACACACGCAGACTATGTCTGTGGGACCAACTACCCAAGGGTCGTGAGTACGAAAAGTTTGGCAATGTCCAAAATACTTACGACCTCATTGGGCGTGTACACCTGGACTACTTGCAGTTATACCGCAAGTTTACATATGAAGAACGTCACAGTTACAGCCTGGACTCAATTGGTGAATACGAAGTAAACGAACGTAAGACACCATACGAAGGCACACTGGATCAACTGTACAAGCAGGACTTTAAGAAGTTTATCGAGTACAATCGACAAGACGTTATGTTGTTGGTTAAGATCAATCGCAAGCTAAAGTTGATTGACTTAGTTAATGCCATTGCACATCAAAACACTGTGCTGTTGCCCACAACGCTGGGTGCAGTTGCTACAACTGAGCAGGCTATCATTAACGAAGCTCATGCACAGGGTTTGGTAATTCCCGACCGCAAGCGAGATCTTGTGGAAAAGGATGGCGAGGAAGAAGATGGTGCCGCTGGTGCATATGTTGCATATCCTAAGAAAGGTTTACATAAATGGATTGGTGCAGTAGACGTTAACAGTCTGTATCCGTCAGTGATCCGTGCATTCAACATGGGTCCCGAAACTATTGTTGGGCAGATACGACAAGACACTACCGAAGCATATCTTGCTAACAAGATGAAGACCGAAAAGGCATCACGTGCCAAAGCATGGGAAGGTATCTTTGCCACGCTTGAGTTTGATGCAGTACATGCTAAGGATCCGGGCGTTGAGATCGTTGTTGATTGGGAAACCGGCATCACTGAAACATACAGTGCTGCACAGTTGTACAAGTTAATCTATGATAGCAACAAGCCTTGGGCACTGAGTGCTAACGGTACTATCTTTACCTATGAGAAGGCAGGCATCATTCCTGGCTTGCTGGAACGTTGGTATGAGGAACGTAAGGCCATGCAGAAGAAGGCTAAGGAAGCAACAGATCCCAAAGATGCAGAGCATTGGGATCGTATCCAAAACGTGCGTAAGATTCAGTTGAATAGTTTGTATGGTGCAATCCTTAATCCAGGCTGCAGGTTTGAAGACCGCAGACTGGGACAAAGCGTTACATTAAATGGACGCCAAGTGGTTAAACACATGGCGGGTACCATTAACGAGCTATTCCATGGCACGTATGACCACGTAGGTGATGCAATCATTTACGGTGACACTGACTCTTGCTTCTTCTCTGCATATCCTGCACTAAAGAAGGATGTTGCCGAGGGTAAGATTCCCTGGACAAAGGACACTGTGGTACAGTTGTATGACCAAGTAGCCGAAGAAATCAATGCTAGCTTTCCAGACTTTATGTATCGTACATTTCATGTGCCACACAGCAAGGGCGAGATTATACGTAACGGTCGTGAACTGGTTGCGGAAACTGGCTTGTTCATTACCAAGAAGCGTTATGCTGTACTAACTTATGACAAGGAAGGCAAGCGCAAGGATGTGAATGGTAGTCCAGGCGAAACTAAGGTTAAGGGATTGGACCTTAGACGTGCAGACACTCCCGAGTTCATGCAGCAGTTCTTGCAACGTGTACTCATGATGGTGCTAACAGATAGCACTGAGAAGGATGTTATTGGTGCAGTAGACAAGTTTCGTGCAGACTTCCGCAGTAAGAACGCATGGCAAATTGGCACACCAAAGCGTGTTAACAATCTAACCAAGTTCCGCAAGCAGGAAGAAAGCAAAGGCAAGACCAACATGCCCGGACACGTTCGTGCTGCACTAAACTGGAATAGACTGAAGAAGATCAACAGCGATCGTTACAGTCTAGATATTACCGATGGACAGAAAGTTATTGTATGCAAGCTCAAAGATAACTTGTTGGGCATGACATCGGTTGCATATCCTATTGACCAATCCAGTTTACCAGACTGGTTCAAAGAATTGCCATTTGATACTACTGCAATGGAAGAGGCTATTATTGATGCCAAACTAGAAAACCTATTGGGTGTACTAGGGTGGAACGTTCGCAGTCGCGAACAAGAAGATTTGTTTAGTTCGTTCTTTGCCTAAATAATTGATGCTGACCAGCATCAACATCTAATTACTATACACAACGAGGTTATATATGATTCAGGATATTTTTCGAGATGTTATCAAGTACGTACATGGCGTGGGTGTATTCCCCGCTGTTAGAGTAGACCAAGATGCAAACGGTATTACACTAAGCAGCACCAATCCAGAAAAGACTGTGGTGCTAACAGCAACAAGTAAGCTAAAGTTTAATAACGAAGAGACCACATTTGGTCTTGGGCAGTTAGATCTGCTACAGCGATTGCTTGACTGTCCAGAGTATGAAGAAAACGTATCTATTGGCCTAGGCCACGAAGGCAACAAGCTAGATCGAGTTGAATTTGCTAATGCGTCAGGGGACTTTACCAATAACTATCGACTAATGAGCAAAGCACTAATTGAAACATTAGTACCACCAACTAAGTTTGTTGGTGCCAAGTGGAGTGTGGATTTTGCTCCGCCGCTTGCCAGCGTACAGAGATTTAATCTACAAGCAGCAATGAATCCAGGCGAAACTAATTTTGTTATCAAGACTGTGAAAACTAATCTTGAAGTAAGCTTTGGTACACCTGCAACACACAGTGGACGCTTTGTATTTGCAAATAATATTACTGGTAAAACTGTAGGCGACCTTCCATTCTCTGTACCAGTGTTTCAAAAGGTACTAAATCTCAGTTCACATGCACAAAGCGCAAGCCTCAAGATAGCCGAGCGTGGACTAATGTGCATGACACTAGACAGTGGACTAGTCGAGTACAACTACTATATCATGGGACTATCCAAGTAATCTATGGAAATCGTTGACCTAACTAGCAAGCAGAACGATTACGCAATCTTTTTGCCTGCTATCTCAAATGCCTTTACCGGTACAATTGGAAAGACACGTAGCGATCCAAACTACTATCCACCGTCTCGCGTCCCACAAGGATTTGAATACGGTATAGATGGGTTGGATTGGCTTAAACCCAAAGATTGTTATTTCAACTATAAGTGGAATCTATATTCTGCAGGTCATGCTAATCTAGATGTCAACAAAATTGACATGGGCGAAAGCATGGTACGGGATCGAGATCGTGCTAGTACTTGGTTAATAGGCGACTCGGGTGGATTCCAAATTGGTAAAGGTGTTTGGGAAGGCGACTGGGCTAATCCTGCTTGTCCAAAAGCTCAAAAGAAACGCGAGCAAGTGCTCAAGTGGATGGACACTTATATGGACTATGGGATGAGCCTAGACGTTCCAGTATGGGTAGGTAGAAATGCCATAGCAAAAGAAAAAACTGGTATCAAAGACTATCAAGATGCTGTTGATGCCACCAATATTAATAACAATTACTTCTTGCAAAATCGTACAGGTGAGTGTAAATTCTTAAATGTACTGCAGGGTGAAACACACAGGCAAGCCGACAAGTGGTATGAGACCATGAAGCACTACTGTGATCCTGCTATACACGAAAATCACTTTAACGGATGGGCAATGGGTGGACAGAACATGTGCGATATCCATTTGGCTCTTCGACGTATTGTTATTATCATGCACGACGGGTTATTGGAAAAAGGCAAGCAAGATTGGATGCACTTTCTCGGAACCAGTAAATTAGAATGGGCTACTTTGCTAACGGACGTCCAACGTGCAGTTAGAAAGTATCACAATTCTAATTTTACTATTAGCTTTGACTGTGCTAGTCCCTTCCTTGCTGCTGCTAACGGACAGGTGTACAGAGAAATTGTTATCGAAGACAAAAAGAAATGGACATATCGAATGGAAGGTGGACTTGATAATAAAAAGTATTCGAGTGATACTCGCCCATTAAAGCAAGCAGTCGATGCCGATAGGATTTATGCACACTTCGAAGACAGTCCGGTAACTGCACGTTGCATGATCAAGGATATTTGTACATATGCACCTGGCGATTTGAATAAGATTGGCAAGGAAGGCAAGACATCGTGGGATACGTTAACATACAACATCCTTATGGCGCATAATACATACATGCACATCGAATCAGTACAACGCGCCAATCGAATGTACGATCAGGGTATTGTGCCCGACATGTTAGTTAATCATGATTTTGATCTAGTATCGTTTAGACAGCTAGTAGATGACATCTTTTCATTAGGTTCACGCGACAAAAGTCTGCAACTAATCGATGATCATACTCGCTACTGGATGGACATTATTGGAACAAGAGGTATGACCGGTACAAAGGCACAAAACGGTCAAACTATGTTTGAAGACTTTTTTAATTAAGGTGATGCATGAACAAGTTTAGAAATTGGCTAGCGTATCAATTAGCTACTGTAGCCAAGCGTTTGAAGGTATACGACGATGATAGTATGGATTGTCTTGGCGATGATATGACTATCGGCCAGTCTGGCCATCACGGTGTAGATTTTGATAGTTGTAGTAGACTGCATCTAACTATACATTATCTACACGGAGGACAAGTTGTAGAAGTTAGTTCACGCAAGCCTGATGTTAAAAACAAGCGCAATTCAGAAGATCATACCAGTGTTCATCTAATTGGCGAAGGCACGGATTTGTCCGAACGTGTTCGAGAGATTGTGTTTAACGAAACCTTGAGGATTAGTTAATGAATTACATTTGGGTTAGTTTTCAAAAGGAAGGCATTCACTGTTATCCGGCAGCAGCAACAGATCCAAAGCTACTTGACGTAAGCTTTTTGGCAAATCCACATCGCCATATCTTTCACTTTAAGGTATGGATTGAAGTGTTTCATAACGACAGGGATATCGAGTTTATTCAGTTTAAGCGTTGGTTAGAAGACCTATATGGTAATGGCACACTTACACTCAGTTATCTGAGTTGCGAGATGTTAGCAGACACGCTATACTTGACTATTAATCAACGTTATCCCAAGCGAGCAGTGCGTATCTCTGTATCCGAAGATAACGAAAACGGCTGCGAAAAGGAATGGAAGTGAAACATACTAGTCAATCAGAATTCTTCACTGGGGTTGAAATTGAACATACCCCACTTTTTGGTAAAGAGCTATTGTTTGTAGTTGGTATACACCCAGTAGATACCATTATTAAACTAGCAGATCAAAATTGGATTAAGGGTGTGTATCTAGGTGCAGACTGTTCGTTTAATCCCGCATCACTAGAAAGCTGGAAGAAGTGGGATCAAATGGTTACCGGTCTCATCGATGCAAACTTTTGGGTTACACTTGACTTCACAGTAGAAAAGGCACAGTTTGTGCAAGACAAGATTACATATGCTACACATAGAAAGTTTATTCCTATGATCAGTGTTAAGCTTGCACATGTTGAAAAATTCAACTATAATACAACTGTAAAGATTGATGACATAGGATTTGATTCAACCAACCCAGGCGTCTGGTGTTGGCCACTACGCGATCTCATGGATCGAGATCGTTTTACTAACTGGGACGACTATGCAAATGACCAAATCATTAAGGATGGAGAATAATGAAGAAGCGTAAGACAGATTACGAAACCGGCTTTACCCCTATTGTTATACAGATCTTTGAAGATCTAGAAGACTATAAGAATTGGTGCAGATTTGAGGGCAAGCCATTTAACGAAGCAGACTTGTATAAGCCACAGACCACATGGGGCAAGTATGAAGCATTCCTACGTCGTAGAGATCGTTCATATCGGCGCCGTAACAACAATGAGCAACAGCCAAACAATGAAGCCTAAGATTTGGATCTTCTCGCTTGAGCCAATTGATACCAGGTATACTGGAGAATGGTTCACGCACGTTCCAAATATCCTAGAAGAAAAGCTAGGTGATCGATTTGATGTATGTCAAGTAAATGGCATACAGGTAAACAGCGAGCTTACTCCGGGTGCTTTTCTAAACTTTAGTGATACAAACTATTGGAAGAGTTCACAACTGTGCCAGTTTTTGTCACAGTTGAATGAGGGTAATGTTGGATCAAACGATCACATACTGCTAACTGATGCTTGGAATCCTGTAGTAGTGCAGCTCAAGTATATGAAGGAACTGCTAGGTTATAATTGGACCTTACACGGACTTTGGCATGCGGGCAGTTATGATCCACAAGACTTTCTAGGTAGACTAATTGGTAACAAGCCTTGGGTACGTAATGCAGAGCGTAGTATGTATGATTGTTATGATCATAACTACTTTGCTACGCATTTTCATGCCGTTATCTTCTGTGAACAATTGCTGCGATTCACTCCAGCAGTTACACGATATGATAGCAAGATTGTAACTACAGGGTGGCCAATGGAATACCTGCGTGAAAAGCTAGCACCACTAGCAAGCACACCCAAGAAGAACCGTGTGATATTCCCGCATCGTATTGCACCCGAGAAGCAGGTGGAAATCTTCCGTGACCTTGCTACTCAATTGCCACAGTACGAGTTTGTAGTATGTCAGGATACCAAACTAACCAAAGCAGAGTATCATCAGCTACTTGCAGAGTCAAAGGTAGTGTTCTCTGCTAACTTGCAGGAAACACTGGGTATAGGTGTGTATGAAGGTGCGCTGGTGGGTGCAATACCAATGGTACCAGACCGACTAAGTTATACAGAAATGTATGAGCTAAACTTTAAGTATCCAAGCGAGTGGACTGAGTCATGGGATAGCTATCAACTGAATCGTAAGAGTTTGGTTGATAAAATTGATTACGCTATCAAATTTTATGACTACCATACCCCAAGCCTAAATAAATTAGTAGACAAGTTACACAACGACTTCTTTAGTTGTGATTCATTAATCAATCAAATAGGAAAATAAAATGTCAGATCTAATTAGCCAGCGCATTCGTCAGCGTTTAGTGACAAGCGGCGATCGTTTCTTTGCAAACGATAACATTAGTCAACATATTGAAGAGGGCGAGCTAGACTTGCTTATAGACGAAGTTACCACGCAAATGACCGGAGTACTTAACTCTCTGGTTATTGATATCGAACACGATCACAACACTCAGGATACTGCACGTCGTGTTGCTAAGATGTTCCTCAAGGAAACATTTGGTGGACGTTATGCTCCGGCTCCACGTATTACCAGCTTCCCAAACATGGGATACAAGAGCTTGTACTCTAGTGGCCCAATCAGTATTCGAAGCACTTGCGCACATCACTTTCAAAACATTGTAGGTCGTGCATGGGTTGGTATTGTACCCGAAGGGGAAGTTATTGGTCTAAGCAAGTTCAATCGTATTGTGCATCATATTGCGGAACGTCCACAGATTCAGGAAGAGATGACTACACAGATTGCTAATGCACTTAGCGAGTATGCAAAGACTCCAAACGTTGCAGTAGTAGTCAAAGCAGAACATCACTGCATGACACATCGTGGTGTTCGTGAACACGAAAACGACATGGTAACTGCAATCATGCTAGGCGCGTTTAATACTGATGCAGCACTTAAGAAGGAATTTTATGACATCCTCAAACTCAATTCCAACCGTTGATTCTGTATGGTCAGGTGGGACCATTGGCGCCACTCCAAATGGTGGATATTATATTACTAATGCAGGTACTACTGGTGTTGCTAGCGCCAGTAGCTACTTTACAAAAACGGGGGAATTGTGTAGCACCATCGGTACTGACAAATACACCATTGATCTAAATGAAGTGTACGAGCACATCCAGCTACTCAAACATTTCATGAAAGAACAGCAGAGTCCGGTACCTATCCCAAATTGGGAAGCAATGGAAAAATATGAAATTCTTCGCAAGCAATGGGAAGATGTAGTAGAAGCGTGTAATGTATATCGTATTACCGAAGCACTATTAACCGGACAATCCAAGTGAAACATCAACAAGTTACCTGGCAGGACGTTAGTAATCTAACAAGCGAGATCATCCGAAAGATGACGCTGAACAATTGGAAGCCAGACTATGTGGTTGGCATTACTCGTGGTGGTTTGATTCCTGCTGTAATGATCAGTCAGTATTATCAAGTACCATGTCACACATTGCGAGTAAGTCTGCGAGACGCTAGTGAAGTTGAAGTTCATAAGTGGATGATTGATGATGCACTAGGCGACTCCAACGAAGAAATTGATTTCTTCAATGACGATCCTACTGAGCTATTAGCTAATGCTATTCCTAAAAATATTCTCATCGTAGATGATATCAACGATACCGGTGCAACCATCAATGCTATTATGAACAGCTGGATGACCGCTGGCATTTCAATGGACGAACATTGGAAGAACGTATGGAACAACAATGTTTGCTTTGCTGTACTACTAGATAATTTGGCCAGTCAGAGCAAGATTAAAGTAGACTTTATTGGACAAGAAATCAACAAGGCAGAAGAAGATGTGTGGGTAGATTACCCATGGGAGAATTGGTGGATCAGCAATTAACATGCGGTCAATGCGGTTTACTGTTGTCAGCATGGAATGAACATTATGTTGATAGCGGTTACCCAAAGTACTGGATTGCAGGTCCTACTCCCAAAGATATTGTAACTATAGTGTTCTGTAGTCCCAACTGCAGTTTAAATTGGCACACTGCTCGTAAGTCAAATAAATCCTAGTATGAAAACAATTTTTATCACAGGCGGTTGCGGCTTTATTGGCAGCAACTTCCTACTGCATTGGGCGCAGAATTATCCAGACTGGCGTTTGGTCAATTTGGACATAATGAGCTATGCTGCTAATATAGATAATGTTGCAGAGCTCGAACATCATCCCAATTATATATTCCTCAAAGACGATATCAATCATGTAACTATGAACAAGAAGGTTCTATGCTACTTTGAACCAGATTATATCGTACATTTTGCTGCTGAAAGTCACGTAGACCGATCCATTGAAAGTAGTGGACCATTTGTTAAACATAATGTAATGGGCACTGTTAACTTTCTAGATAGTGTACGTTTTTACATGAGAAAGGTAAGCAAAGAATTTCGATTCCTGCATGTAAGTACAGACGAAGTTTTTGGGTCTTTACGTGAACATGATGAACCATTTAATGAACTAAGTCAGTATGCTCCTAATAGTCCATACAGTGCTAGCAAAGCAGCTAGTGATCACTTTGTGCGTTCGTACTATCAAACACACAATGTTCCTGCAATGATTAGTAACTGTAGTAATAACTATGGACCAAGACAGAACAAGGAAAAGTTTATTCCTACTGTTATACGCCATGCGCTAGCAGACAAACCAATTCCTGTATACGGCAATGGTATGAACATACGCGACTGGCTATGGGTAGATGATCATTGCACTGCACTAGAAACACTACTACTGCATGGTAATCTAGGCGAACAATACTGCATTGGCGGCGATAATGAAGTTAATAATATTGACCTTGCCACGCGCATACTTGAGATCATGGGCAAGTCCAAAAGCCTAATCAGTTATGTTACTGATCGAGCAGGGCACGACTTTAGGTATGCGATAGATAGTAGCAAGCTACAATCATTAGGTTGGCAAGCTAACATGAGTTTTACACAGGGACTCGAGCGTACCGTTGATTGGTACTTACAACGACCAGAAAGGTTTCAATAATGGATAGAAAAACACTGGGCATTATTCTTGCCGCGGGCAAGAGTTCACGTCTTTTCCCTGCAACACTAGCATGTACTAAACAGGTAGTACCTGTATACGACAAGCCACTGATCTACTATGCACTAACTACACTAATTACTGCAGGTATTAGGGACGTTGTACTAATCACAAACCCAGACGAGCAAACAGTATTTAAAAAATTGTTCGAGGGTGCAGGGCAACAGTTTGGCATTAACTTGCATTTTGCAGTACAGCCAAAGCCACGTGGTATTGCACAAGCATTTACTATTGTAGCAGACCAAATCGATGGATATGATCAATTTGAACGTATTGCATTGATACTTGGAGACAATCTATTCCATGGGTCAAAGTTTGATATAGCATTGCAGTTAGCACGAGCTGCAAAGAATGCAGTATGCTTCGCCATGCATGTACAGGATCCAGAACGATTTGGCGTAGTAGAATTAGATGATCATGGTCGTGTGCTTTCTTTGGAAGAAAAGCCAAAGGAACCAAAGAGCGACCTCGCAGTAACTGGATTGTATTTCTATCCAACGTCCATATTTGAAATTGCTGCTAACTTAAAACCATCCGATCGAGGCGAGTTTGAAATTACCGATGTTAACAAAGAGTATGCCAATCGCGAAGAACTGTTTGTAACAATTCTAGACGAAGGTACTGTTTGGTTTGACACGGGTAATGCACCATCGCTCTTGCAAGCTGCTGAATATGTACATATAATGCAGACTACGCAGAATGTACTAATAGGCTCTCCACATTTGGCTGCATTCAAAAATGAATGGATATTACACGAAGACCTAGCAGTTACTGCTAAACTATGCGACAAGACCCCTTACGGACAATACCTATGGAAACTAATTCGATGAATGAAAAAACTTACGAAATGTTTGAAAATCTCAACGACCTACGCCTGTATCAGTTTAAGAACTTTGCAGACAATCGTGGATCATTTCAAGAAACATATAATCATTCGTGGTTTGGTTGGGAAAAAGAGTTTGAAGTACTGCAGCAAAACACTTCATATAACAAGAAGTATGTGCTACGTGGATTGCATTACCAGCTAAAGAATCCACAGGGTAAGCTAGTAAGTGTGATTCAAGGTAGTGCAGTTGACTTTGTTATTGACCTGCGTAAGGATTCACCAACCTATCTAAACACTGGTATCTTTGAACTTAGTACGGAGAATCTCAATTATCTCTATGTGCCGCCCGGATACGCGCATGGCTTCCTTGCGCTAGAAGACAACACTATTTTTAACTATGGTGTCACTAAGAGCTTATGGCAGAAGGACGACGAGTATTGCATCAACTTTTGGAGTGTTGACGAGTTTACAAGTTATCTACTTCCAATGCGTAATCAGATAATTCAAGCTGATAAGGACCGCACGGGCATTGATGTTACGCAGGCAGTACATTATGGGTGACCGTGTACTAATCTTTGGTGCAACTGGTCAAGTAGGCACTAGTCTACAAAAGTTTGCACCTAGTGATTATGAAATCATTGCGCATGATAGATCCAAATTTGATCTTGTGGACTCGCCTGCAGTTGAACGTTTTGTTCGTGCAGTTGCCCCTAAATACGTAATCAATGCTGCTGCATATACTGACGTAGACGGCTCCGAAGATGTGATGAATAGGCATCTTTGCTGGCATGCTAATGTTCAATTTCCTGCACAGCTTGCACGGCTCAGTAATAACATGGGCTTTCATCTAGTACATTATTCTACTGATTATGTGTTTGACGGTTTTACTGATTTAACCGGAAAGTATGTTGAACAGTCGGATAAGAATCCCGTAAACTTTTATGGGAGCAGCAAGTCTGATGGCGAAGAAGAAGTGATGTCATATACCACCTCCTATACCATCTATCGAGTATCTGCAGTATATTCTACAAGTAATAAGAACTTTCATACTGCAATACTATGTGCGGCTGCAACTAAGGATAGAATAGAAGTAGTTAATGATCAATTCACCGTTCCAACTAGTAGTGATTGGATTGCAAGGAAGACATGGGAACGTTTGAAGTTGGACCGCGGGCTCAATCATCTTGTACCGCGAGCAAATTACGGCGATAGCTTTTATGAATTTGCAAAGTGCATTAAACTAGCGTATAATCTGTCTACAGAAATTGTACCTAGCAAACTAGCTAACCTAAATAAACCAGCAAAGCGTCCACTCAATACACAAATGACCAGTACCAATATATTGCAATCCGAGTCCTGGCAGGAAGTATATGAAAAATTCCTAATAGAGAACAACTTACCATGAGCAAGATTAAAACAGCAGAAATCTTTTACAGCATACAAGGTGAAGGACGTTGGGCAGGTGTGCCCAGTGTGTTCTTCCGTACATTTGGATGTAACTTCCAGTGTAGAGGATTTGGCTTACCGCTTGGTGAACGCAGCGATGAGCCCGAACGTATTGCTAATCAACTTAGCAAGTACGATAGTTATGATTCTTTGCCGCTTGCACCAACTGGATGTGATAGTTATGCAAGTTGGCATCCTAAATTTAAGAAGTTTAGCCCCACACTAACTATTGACGAAATTGCAAAACGTTTTGTGGACATTATTCCTAATGGCAAGTGGACACAGGATAACGGACGAGACATTCATTTGGTTATCACTGGCGGAGAACCACTGCTAGGATGGCAAAAGAGCTATATACAATTATTGCAACACCCATTGCTTGCAGACCTAAAGAATGTCACGTTTGAAACAAACACTACGCAAAAGATCACCAAGGAGTTGGCTACGTTTTTTGAGACGCAAAGTAACATCCACGTTACGTGGAGTTGCAGTCCCAAACTATCAATCAGTGGTGAAGCTTGGGAAGAGGCTATACAACCTGACATTGCTAGAAGTTATTATAATATGGTGTCTGGCGGTGGGAGCAGTTTTTATCTCAAGTTTGTGGTTAGTAATATGCATGATCTTGATGATGTTCGTCGTGCTGTTAGCCTTTATCAAGCTGCTGGTGTACATTGTCCGGTCTATCTAATGCCGGTTGGTGGCACTGTGGATTCATACTTCCTTAATGCACGTCAGGTAGCAGAACTTGCCATGCAGGAAGGTTGGTGGTATAGCCCACGACTACAATGTGACTTGTTTAAGAATGCATGGGGTACTTGATGACGCATACGGTAATAGCGTTATTTCAAATTGATGATATTTCATACGATAGTATGGACCCAGGCAGTTATGTAGATCATTGTTGTAAGCAAGAACCACAGAGGAGTAAAATTGAATATGTTAGATCGCTTGACATCCCGGTGGAAATCTCTGTGGCAGCAGAACACGACACCCAAACCTACCAAGTTAGAATCTGGGCACAGTTGGATGATGAAGCAACGCTTTGGTACAGAATTAGATACGGTGAGTGAAGAGTCGTTCGCTAAATATCTCAAGAGGATAAAAGAAAATGGCACGAAAGAAGACTAGTGTAGCGCAAGGGGAAGAGAACACTCCCGCACCAAAAAAGAAGCGTGTACTATCACCTAAGGATCAAGCCACAAAGAAAGGCGAGCCCTGGGTTGATGTTAAGATGCATGTTGATCCAGATCAGCCACACAACGGTTACTTTGAACTAGATTGGAATGCTGCTTTCATTGACAAACTAAAAGTAGAAGGATATACCGGTGAAACAGACGGTGATATCATGGACCAATATGTTAAAGCATTATGTACGTTTGTTGCAGGCGAAAACGACGAATACGTTGATGCACTAGCTAAACCTAAGATTAACAAGCGAGCAAACGACGACGGAACAGCAGAATACTTTTAAAGTTCCGGAAACATTAGGTGTTCGAAAAACTCTGTGACTTGGTCCGGCGTAAGACCCAATATATTCATAGTCCGTGGAGTATGTGGATTCCGCTTTTGGTTTATACAGTAATTATTTTGTTCGTGATAACTGTCCTTGTGATCGTTTCTCTGACGGCCTACATGCTCTAAATAGTACTCCAAACATTCAACACCAAGTCCTGTTAACTGATCAACTTCCTGTTCGTCAGTTATTGCACCTGCGGCTACCATTGCAGGACTAAAGATAGCAGCAGCCCAGTCTGGCAGTTGACGCTCTTTCTTCCAATTTAAGTTTGTCACACGTTGGTCAAACCATTTCATCATTGAATGGTCATTAACGCCTGCAAAAGAGAAGTCTAGAAATGCTCCACTAATGCGACTAGGACCGCTAATAATGTCAAAACCAAAAATAGGACTATTATCATTTACGTGGGGAAATATGCAACAGTGCATGATCCATAATTTGTGTGTCTCTCTTGCATCGATGATGTCAACGTGGGCACGGCGTACACGGTCAGACGAGTGTATATAACTGTGCCAACCAAAAGTAGTAGGAGGATTACTAGGATGATCAACTGCTGGGCCAATGCCCTGCAATAATTGCACGACTCTATCGCCACAAGCTTCAGCCTTTTGCCATATGTCCACTAGTCAATGCCTCATTGTACTCGTTCATAATACGTATTGCCCAATCAAATGCGCAGTTAGCTTCATTGGCCATGCCATCATGCAACTTAACTCGGATGTTTGCTTTGAGCAAGTCAGGATTATCAAAATCTAAATTACGATGCGACACATGATCCATAATCTGCTTAATCATCTGCCCGCCATATAAGTCGCCCATGTGCCATACATACAAGTGGGCCATGATGGCATCAACATCAACTAAATCCATAATGTATGTGTAGTAGCGCATGGTGCTAACAGTGTAGAAGTGATTGGGAACTTTACACATAGCTCTGTAATCCTGATACAGTAGATATGTACGTTCGAGCCCCGGAAGGTCTTCCAATAGACCTGCAGCTCTTGCTCGCATTTCGATAGCATTGTACCAATGCATCTTGTTTAGGGTATAGTCTGCCCAAATTTCAACGGGCATTGTGCGTTTGAACACTGACTGCATAAATGGCGTATGTTCCGCAGCAGTATGTTTGTCTTTGGTAAGTTCTTTTAGGCTCATAGTAGTACTTATGTAAATACTGCCTAGAGGATTAAATTATGGACAAGATCAAGAAGGCATTGTTTTTCGTTGCAGGCATGATATGCTTGGGTATTGCGTATATTGGTATGGTTACTCCCGGTATTCCCTGGAGTACACCAACAATCATAGCAGCATATTGCTTTGCTAAGAGCAGCGATAAATGGCACAATTGGATGATGAATCACAAGCTGTTTGGCCCGTTTCTTACAAACTGGAAAGACAAAAAAGTTTATCCAAGCAAGGCCAAATGGATCATGTTCATTTGCATGGATGCAAGTTTGGTTATACTTTGGCTTACTACCCACAACTGGAAATTGGTTATGGGCGTAAGTGCATTCATGGCGTTCTGGATGATTTGGGCAATACGCTATCCAGGCAGTCTCGCAGAATGGCAACGTCGTGTCGCTGCTGGTGAGAAGATTGGATGGTTTAAGTAACGTCCAAAATAAGTTTGACTTTGCGATAGTACTAGTTTAATATGTCTATACACTAATTATGTTTGGACATTATGAAATATCTACTAGTCGATACCGCTAATACTTTTAGTCGTGCTCGGTTCGTAGCTCAAGGTGATGATCTTGAGATGCGTACCAGCATGGCACTACATATCTTACTCAGTTCCGTAAAGCGAGCGCAGGAACTATTCTCAGCAGATCGTGTGGTATACTGCCTCGAGGGGCGCAGTTGGCGCAAGGATGTATACGCCAAGTACAAGAAGAATCGCACAGACGCACGAGGCGCACAAACTCCTCGCGAACAAGAAGAGGACAAGGCTTTCTGGGACAAGCTAGATGAATTCAGTAAGTTCCTACAAGAGCGTAGTGGTGCACTAGTACTACGTCATTCGCAGTGTGAAGCTGACGATTTTATTGCGCGATGGACGCAACTGCATCCCGAAGACGAACACATTATTTGTAGCAGCGACCGCGACTTCTATCAGTTAGTTACGGATAATGTAAAGATTTTCAACGGCATTAGTAAAGAAATTATCTCAAAGGACGGTATCACAGATGACAAGTTTAAGCCAGTCATTGACAAGAAAACTAGCGAGCCTAAAGTGTTGGGTGATCCTGAATGGCTACTTTTTGAGAAGTGTATGCGAGGGGATTCTAGCGATAATGTGTTTAGTGCTTTTCCTCGCGTTCGCAAGACTCAACTTCTAGAAGCTTTTACTGACCGTAAGGATCGTGGCTTCAAGTGGAACAATCTTATGCTACAGCGTTGGGTTGATCACGAGGAAGTTGAGCATCGTGTGATTGAAGATTACGAGCGTAATCGGCACCTAATTGATCTTACTGCACAACCAGACTGGATCAAAACAGAACTAGATAATACAATCACAGTTGCAAAAGCTGCTATAATGCCACGAGCACAAGCAGGCGCATACTTTATGAAGTTTTGTGGATTGCACGGGCTCGATAATATTAGTCAAAGCGCACACGCATATATGGAGATTTTCAAATGAATGTAACAATTAAAACTACTGCACCTGGACGCAGTTGGCTGGTCTATGATGAAGACATTAAAGTTGCGTCTGTTCATAAGACGGACGAAGGATTCATTGTTGCATGTAAGGGCAGTGTAATTCCTGCTAAGACTGTAAAAGCAGTACGCAAGCAGTTGGGTGTAGAAGAGTGGGAGCCTGAATCCAATGAGATTGACTCGCAAAGTGTAAATGATCTTGCGGGTTATGCAACAGACTGCGATACATATTACGATCCCATGATCGAAGCCAAGCGACGTTTGCCTTTGTTTACTAAGGTACCAAACAGCAAGTGTTTCTTTGCAGCAGGTTGGTATCGTATTCAATATGGTAACAAGTTTAAGCAGGAGTTTTGTCCCAAGTTGCTAACACTTAACCGTAATCGCTTTTGGGGACCTTTCTACACCGAAGAAGAAGCAGAGTCGCTTAATAACTGACTAAGTATACTAATGTTTAATCCTGCTAATTTACGAGAATTTGTAGCCACTGTAAGTGCCGCGGAACGAAGTAATAAAAAAGAAGTTCGGTTTAGCACCGATGTTGCCCGTCGCATGGCAGACGATCTTACATATCTTATGCTTCAGCTAACGCAGAGTCAAGAGCAGAATATTAAACTGCAAGAACAAGTGACCACTAGCTTGGTCACTGAAGTAGAATTACAAGGTGGAAAATTTACATGAACATTAAGGTATATTCAAAGACCAATTGCCCATATTGCGTTAGTGCTAAGAACTGGCTCAAGCAAAGGGGTTATGCATACGAAGAAATCGTAATAGATAACGACAGCGAACGTCAGAAGTTTTACGAAAGCGTAGGTAATGGTGTGCGCACCGTTCCGCAGATCTATGTAGATGGTGAACGTATTGGTGGATTCCAAGACCTAATCAAAAGCCATCTGGCGACCAACTTGAATGCAGATTTTTGAAGATTGGCGAACAACTAAGCAGCAACTTGAAGTTGAAATTGGGTTGCTGCTCAGTGAATCACCCGAGAGTGTAGCTGTACACTCTCAATCTACTCGCAATCGAAACATTTGGTATCACCGGGACAATCCTAATCTGAGATTAACCGAATATGGATTTAAATGTCTTCAATCTCTTTATACCCCTTACACCATTACAGTCAAAGAGATCATGACCGGTAGCAAGATGTTTCACTTGCTGACCTATATCAAAGGCAAGCCCTGGTTCCTTACCCAGCGGCACAATAAGTTTGAAGTCTCCCATTGGGACGAGCAGATGCAGGTCAGTTGGATTATGAGTGGTGGAAATTGGGATGTTTTTGTGTCCCTAAACGCATGATTGCGTAAGTCATTGATTCTATTAGACTTTTAAATTCCCAACAAAATCAACAACTTACACGCAGATCACGTAAGTCATTGATTCTATTAGGATTATATTTCTTGTGGTTTCGCTTGCAGTTCGCTATTATACGAACATGGAAAGCAAGAAGCGTAAAAAGCGTACCGATCGGACTCATGTAATTTACATGCTGAGTTTGGGCAAGAAGCAGTACATTGGTATTACTGCTAAGACTTGCTCTACGGTGCTTTCCAGTGTAAAGTCTCGTTTTATGAAACACGTTTATCGTGCTCGCAGTGAGCACCGCCCCTGGCCCCTCTACGAAGCGATGCGCGAGTATGGGCCAGAGGCTTTTGAACTCACCATCCTGGAAACGGGGCGTGGTAAGGCTTGGGCTCACCAACGTGAGCGCGAGCTGATTGCAAAACGCAAACCCAAATTGAATTTGGCTTGACACGGAATTAAATTGGACTTATACTAGTCCTACAGTTAGAACAAGGAGTTGAATATGTCCCACGAAATTCGCACTGTGACGTTGACCGAAGCCCGCAAGGCTGTTGACGTGGCCATGCGCACGAAGCGTCCAGTTTTCATCTGGGGTCCGCCGGGCTTGGGCAAGAGCGACATGGCTGCGCAGATTGCTCGCGCAGGTGGCGGTCTGCTGATTGACCTGCGTTTGGCGTTGCTGGACCCAACCGACCTCAAGGGTATGCCGTACTTCGACGGCACTAGCGGTCGTATGCGTTGGGCTCCCCCGGCTGAACTGCCCAGCAAGGAGCAGGCTGCGAAGTACCCCTACGTGGTGCTGTTCTTGGACGAGCTCAACTCTGCTGCTCCTGCGGTGCAGGCCAGCGCATACCAGCTGGTGCTGAATCGCCGCATTGGCGAGTACGAACTGCCCGACAACGTGGTGATCATTGCCGCAGGTAACCGCGAAGGTGACCGTGGCGTCACGTATCGCATGCCGGCTCCGTTGGCTAATCGCTTCGTTCACTTGGAGGTCCGTGCAGACTTTGATACGTGGATGTTGTGGGCTGTGGATAACAACATCCACCCGGACGTGGTTGGTTACCTTAACTACGCTAAGGGCGACCTCTACGACTTCAGCCCCAACAGCGCCAGTCGTGCGTTCGCTACGCCCCGTAGCTGGCATTTCGTTAGCGACATGCTGCAGGACAAGGCTGCTAGCGACAGCACGGTGATGGACTTGGTCAGTGGCGCAGTTGGTGAAGGCTTGGCTGTAAAGTTCATGGCGCACCGCAAGACCAACGGTCAGTTGCCTAATCCTGGCGATGTGTTGTCGGGTAAGGTCAAGGACCTCAAGATCAAGGAGATCAGTGCGCAGTACAGTCTCATGACTTCGCTCTGCTACGAGCTGCGCGACTACTACACCAAGAACAAGGGTAAGCTTAACGACAAGGAGTGGCACGGCATGGTCGACTGCTTCTTCCGTTACATGATGGATAACTTCAACACCGAGATCTGCATCCTTGCTGTCAAGGTTGCGATGCAGCAGTACGGTTTGGTGTTCCAGGGTAGCAAGATGACGACCTACCCTGAGTTTGCTAAGAAGTACGGTGCGTACATCACTGCTGCGGTCAGCGCCAAGTAAGGAGTAAGGACATGGGACTTGACATGTGGATGTTTGGTAAGGAGCATCGCGTTTGGACTACGGATCCGGACGCGACTGACTTGGTAGAATCGGGCGATGACCTCGAACTGGCCTACTGGCGTAAGCATCCTAACCTGCACGGTTACATCGTGCAGCAGTTTGCGGGAGGTGTAGACGAGTGCCAGAATATTCCGCTAACGGCTACGGACTTGCTGGACATTGTTGAAGCAGTAAAAGGTTTATCGTTACCGCATACCGAAGGAGCCTTCTTTGGCAAGAGCTACATGGACGAGGACGAAATTGCGCTCGACGTAGAGCAGTTGGGTAAGGTGCTTGATTGGCTCAAAGAAGACACTAAGTTGCTACGCACCATTCACTATCAGGCCAGTTGGTAAGGGGAAACATATGAGCTATCGTAACACTATTCTCAAGTGCCTTGAACAGAATCTAATTCTGGCAAGGTGGGACGGCGACACTCTTCTCATTGATGAAGAGCTAGGTGCAGACACGGTATTCAAGGTGCTGCGCAGCAATCAAAACATTGCCAGTATTCCTGCTGTACTGGAAGTGCCGGCTAGCGAGTTGATTCACTAATGACCAAGCAGGCAAACAAGCGTAAGCTGACTAAGTTGTTGGAGACTCTCCAACCAAAGATTATTCCAATTCAGGATGTCTTTACGGTACTGGTCAAGAAGCAGCACCTGTTTGCCCCTAACGTTCCTTTCATGTATATGAGTCGCATTCAATTTGATGAGAGACTACAGTATAGTAGTCTCAACGAAGATGACGAGGATTCTACTCTTTTTTTTATGGAAGAGGGATATGTTACTGCTATAATGAGCGCATATGTTTATGGGTCTGCTGAAGATAGTTTAGTACACGAAATGGACTCTTTTGTGCAGGGCTTCTTTAACGCTATCCCTGGTGTAAAGATGGGTACTTGGCGGCGGGGGGCTGGCAAGTACTTTGGTAACACCAGTCCGTGGGAATCTACCATTCGTGAATATACAGTGTACGTTACTATCTACTCGTCGCAGTGGTCTGGCTTGCGAGATTACTATGCTATGAAATTGTTAGGCTTTGCTGCCTGATGCTGTATAAGTACAATATCTAAACATCAGGAATTTTTATGTATACTAGTACCAAGTTCTTTAAGGAGATTGGCCCATGTGCCTATCGCAATTGGAAGAGTGATACCGATTGCTACATGCTGCATGGTTACGACCGCAGCTTCAAGTTTGTATTTGGTTGCGACAATCTAGACAAGCAGGGCTTTGTTGTGGATTTTGGTGGCCTTAAGGCTATCAAGCGTCAACTGGAAGATTGGTTTGACCATACGGTAATCCTCCAAGCAGACGATCCACTGGTAACCACGTTCCGCGAGCTTACTGTTAAGGGTCATTGCAAGTTGCAGACCTTCCCCTTAATCAGTTGCGAAGGGCTTGCTCAGTATGTTGGCGAGTATGTAGACGACATGCTGCAGAAACAAAACGGTGGTCGTAATTGGGTTGTGAGCTGCGAGATGATCGAAGCTGAAAAGAATAGTGCTATTTACAGTCCGCGTTTGGACCCAAACAGGTTGACATTTGACGATTTGGTTGAGCTCAAACAGGAAATGGAATCAGCTAACACTATCCCGTACGCTGCACTCTAGCGTAAGTCATTGATTTTACTAGCTTTTCTAGGCTGCGTAAGTCATTGATTCTATTGAGAATTTAGTTGTTGCATTTCTTTGAGCGTTTTCGTATAATACGAACATAAGGTAAGGAGATTGCAATGACAGTGAGCTACGCAGAAATTGAAAAGAAGATTATCACAGCCCGCGTTGGCTTGCTGATGAATCAACCCTTTTGGGGCAACCTTGCAACGCGACTCAAGATTTGCGATGTGACCGATGAGGGCTGGTGCCCCACTGCTGCCACCGACGGCAAGAGCTTGTTCATCAACCGTGACTTTGTGAACAAACTCAGCATCAAAGAAACACAGTTCTTGGTAGGTCACGAGATTGGCCACTGCGTTCTTGACCACTTTGGTCGTTTAGGCGACCGCGACAAAGTGTTGTGGAACGTGGCTGGCGACTACGTGATTAACCAAGAGTTGGTTGACGGTGGTGTTGGCGAACTGATCAAGGTGGTCACCCCCTTGTATGACCGCAAGTTCCGCGGCATGTTCACCGAAGAGGTCTATGACCTCGTCAAGAAGGACGAAGAGAAGTACAAGGGTAAGAGTACCTTGGACATCCATCTTGAGATTGGCGACGGCGAAGGCGACGAGGAAGGCAAGGGCAAGAGCGACAGCGAATCCGGCGATGGTGGCGGCAACGGTAAGGCTCCTACTATTAGCAAGGAGTTGGCTAAGGAACTGCGTGACGAGTTCCGCGAGGCAGTGCTTGCTGCTGCTAAGAGTGCTGGTGCTGGTAACATTCCCGGCTTCGTTAAGAAGCTGATCAAGGACTTTACGGAGCCGCAGATCTCCTGGCGTGAACTACTGCGTCAGCAGATCCAGAGCTTGATCCGTGCAGACTACACTTGGCAGCGTCCCAACCGTAAGACTTGGAGCAGCGGCATTTACTTGCCCGGCTCGCTTCCCGAAGAGACGGTAGACATCTGTGTTGCGATTGACGTCAGCGGTAGCATCTCGGAACAGATGGTGCGTGACTTCCTCGGCGAAATCCAGGGCATCATGGATCAGTTCCGTGACTTCAAATTGAAGATATGGTGCTTTGATACTCAGGTGTACAATCCGCAGGAATATGACGAGTGCAATCGTTACGATCTCAACTCGTATGAGATTCACGGCGGTGGTGGTACTGAGTTCATGGCTAACTGGAACTGGATGGAAGAGAATGACATCCGTCCTAAGAAGTTCATCATGTTCACTGACGGTTATCCGTGGGGTGCATGGGGCAAGCCGGACTACTGTGATACCGTGTTCATCATCCATGGCACCGAGAGCATTGTTCCGCCCTTTGGTAACCATGCTTACTATCCCATTGAGAAGAAGCACTAAGGAGTTCCTGTGACTAGCTGGGAAGAGCTCACTGTTAATCAAAAGAATGAGTTAGTTGATAGCTCATTAAGCTTCATTGCTACCGTTACTGAAATCTACGGTAGCGAAGAGGGTATGGTTATTTGGGATAGCGTATCGGCTACACTGGGAGAAGATGTGCGGTCATCTATATTCTTCTCAATGATAACTGGTGCTAGCGAATTTAAACGTGTCTGTCATATCAAATACTATCCTGCTAATCACAAGGTAGCACTAATCAAATTGATTCGTGTCTGCACTAACATTGGGCTCAAGGAAGCCAAAGACCTTAGCGAGAGTAATAAGATTACCTTTAAGGTACCACACGCAATGATTACGGAAACACGTCAACAGTTAGCTAATATGGGAGTAGATTACACACTATGAAACCAGAACAGGTTGTATTGGATCTGCAGGCTACGTCAGGACGCAAGGACAAAATTGCTATTGTCTCTCGCGCACTGACAGAAGGTTGCGAAGAGTTTTTCCACGGCGTGCGTTTGACCTACGATGCACTGACTACCTTTGGTGTTAAGCAAGTGCCAGAGCGTAGCGGTGTTAATGGTCGGGGGCTTGCTTGGGAAGAATTCCGTGACCTCGCTTTCCAACTTAGTCAGCGCGAACTGACTGGTCATGCTGCTCGTGATGCTATCAAGGCAGCAATGGACTGTGCTACTAACAACGAATGGAACCATTGGTACCGTCGTATCCTTATTAAAGATTTGCGTTGTGGTACGTCTGAAAAGACTATCAACGACGTGCTGGCAGATGCCGGCAGGGGGGATCTTCGGGTACCGGTATTCACTTGCCAGTTGGCGCACGATGGGACTGACCATCCCAAGCGGATGACAGGCGAAAAGTTTATCGAAGTCAAGTTGGATGGGGTGCGTGTTCTCACTATTGTGTACCCCAATGGTCGAGTAGATCAGTACAGCCGCAGCGGCAAGGAACTGGTAAACTTCGAACGGATCAAGCGTCAGCTTGCTAAGGTTGCAGGGCAGTTTACAGAGCCAATGGTACTAGATGGTGAGGTAATGAGCAATAGCTTCCAAGACCTCATGAAGCAGATACATCGTAAGACTGATGTTGCTGCTAGCGATGCAGTGCTATACTTGTTTGACATCATTCCATTGAACGAGTTCGTTGAGGATGCTGGTATTCAAGTACAGAGCAATCGCAGCGAACAGTTGATGACTTGGTACAGTTTAGTATCATCTGCACTGCCAAACGTGCGGGTAGTGGAACAGGAGTTGGTTGATCTCAGTAGCAATGCAGGGCAGCAGCGTTTCCGTGAGATCAACGCAAGTGCCATTACAGGTGGTTATGAAGGCATTATGGTCAAGGACCCCGGCGCGCTCTATGAACTTAAGCGATCGCATGCATGGCTAAAGGTCAAACCTGTAATTACTGTGGATCTTGCAGTTACGGGATTAGAAGAAGGAACGGGTAAGAATGAAGGACGTTTGGGTGCTTTGGTATGTGAAGGCGTGGATAACGGACGCACTATCCAGGTTAACGTAGGCAGTGGCTTTAGCGATGAACAGCGTGACGATTTTTGGCTTAATGCTAGTTCCGTTACTGGCGAACTGGTTGAAGTGATGGCCGATGCCGTAACACAGAATCAGGACGGCAGTTACAGTCTACGCTTCCCTCGCTTTGTGCGCTTCCGTAACCTACGAGGCGAAAAGATTTAACGATTTACCTTAGCCCCGGCAACGGGGCTTTTTTTTGACTGGCCACTGTTGCATGCTTAAATATTCAGCATGCAACTTTAAGGAGTTTATTATGACAGAAAATGCAACAGCACCAGAGCCAACACTAAGTATCGCCGATATCAGGAATCTTCTTGCTATCGTTGACGTTGCCTCTAAAAGGGGAGCATTCCAAACTAAGGAATTTGTTGCCGTTGGCGAGATTTACGCAAAGGTAGAAGCATTCTTAGATTCAAAAGAACCTAAACCTGCTCCAACCGAAGAAACTAAGGGAGCCTAATTATGGCTAATGTTAAACACGTAGGGAAGATGAATTCAGGACAGAAAGTAGTAGTACTGTTTAAGACTGTACCAAACGAGACACACAACTGTCTAGTTACTGAAACTGCAAACCTTCCGAGAGCATACCATGATCGAATCATGGAACTAGTTGAAAGCGACGAAGGACAGCAATCGGCTGATCTAGCAGACCTATTAGGTCGTAGATTCTTTAGTGATGGTAATAACATCCTAAACGTATTGCATTCTAAAGGATTCATTAAGAAAGTTAACACTAAAAATGTGTTGCTAACCCCTAATGTTTCTACATCTGTTCCACTAAACGAAGTTAATCAGATTCTTCTAAACAAGACTGATGTGAAAAAAGTGGACGCAGACATGCTATCAAAGCCTTTCTACGGAAATCTAGTTTCAGACGAACTAGCAGCAATAGTATCAACACCAGTAGTACCAGCTGCTGCCAACGATAATGTATTGCTAATGCAAGCAGAGTTCCATGAAAGGGAAGCAGCTAGACTGCGTCAACTTGCAGCAAGTACTGCAACTACAACTACTGTAACTGATGTCAAAGACCAAAAAAAGCGGGGCAGGCCGCCCAAGACTGCAACGGTGGGTTAAGTTTGTAGGCTCAACAGCAGAGCAGTGGAAGCGAACACTCAGTCAAATTAGTATTGAAAAAGTTCCTTTAGAATATGTAAATGATATTCGCTTCCACGCTAAGAATGGTAAGATACATTTATACGAACTTAAGAATCATAATGACGAACATGTTGAATCATTGATTGAGAGAGTTTGTGAAGAGATAGGTGATATATCTGCTGTTGAGTTTGTTATTGATCTAGACGAACTTCATTCCGACATATCCGAACACGTTAGAATTTTGCTTAAAGGATCAAAGGATGATTGAAGAGATTAAGGTTCACGAGCATGGGCGTGTTGTACTAATGGACTTTATGGGCAGTGATCACGATATTGCAGATGCTGCCCGTATTAGTTACGGCAAAGGTACTAAAAGTATTAGCGACGATCGAGGATTGATTCGCTATCTAATGCGCCATTGGCATACCACCCCGTTTGAGATGGTTGAACTTAAATTTGCACTCAAGATGCCAATCTTCATAGCACGCCAGCACCTACGTCATCGTACCGCTAGCGTGAACGAGTACAGTGGCAGATACAGTGTAATGAGCGATGATTTTTACTTACCCCCGTTAGATAAAATCAAACCTCAAAGTTTAGTCAACAAGCAAGGGCGAGATGGCACTTATACTGTAGCTGAAGCGGAAAGTGTACAACACGCCATGTCCTCAACGTTTGAAAAGGCACACAGAGAATATCGACACATGATTGATCCCAATGTAGACACTACACGGGAACTGGCACGTATTGTGTTACCTGTTGCTAACTATACCGAAATGTATTGGAAGATTGACCTACACAATTTCTTTCACTACATTCGCTTGCGTATGGATAATCATGCGCAGGAAGAGATTTGCGACTATGCTACTGCTATGTACAATATGGTCAAGTCCCGCTTGCCGATTGCATGCGAAGCTTTTGAAGATTACAGATTTAATGCTGTAACACTCAGTGCAGGTGAAGTACGAGCTGTAGATGATCTGATCAGTGGTATATTCCGCAATGATGCAACATACTACAGTATGGGTGCAAGAGAATGGCGAGAGTTTAACGAAAAATGGGGTGCTGCGATAGCACGTAATAAGCGATAAAGTAAAGCCCCAATTAAGGGGCTTTATTTTATTTGCAGCTACAGTTGCAGCCTTTGTTTTCTATCTTAGCGTCAAGTTCCTTTATAGCTTCAATTAACAGTGCAATCAACTTATCGTACACTACATGTAGTCTACCATCGTGCTCGTGTACCGCTTCTGGTAGTATCTTTTGCACTTCTTGTGCTAAAACACCAACTTGCAACTTCTTGTCAAGTATACCTTGATTCTTAGCTGCTTCGTTCCAGTAGTAGTTTACACCACTAATACTCTTAACACGATCTAGTGAACTACCTAGGTATCCAACTACATCCTTAAGTCTTGCATCCGATGTAGAAGCAAAGTCTGTAGCATATAGTGTACCACTTTGAATGCTAAAGTTTGTAGTGTCTACACGAGCAAATGTATTTGATCCACTAGTGCTTACTACTACAGGATAATATGTACTACCTGTAATTGTTGTATTAGTTGCATTTACGTGAGACAGAACATGTGAGCCTTGGTAACTATCTAATAAGTCTGCGTTTAGGCCCGAACCCGCACCATCGTTACCAGAATCCCATACAGTATCGTCGAGTAAACCGCCATTTCTCTTAACTACCCAGTCTGAACTATTATATGCTAGATATGTTTGCTGGGTCTCGGTAAAATATATTCTACCATTATTAACGTTTGTACCAATGTACACTCTTAGGTCGCCTGAGAATTTGTTTTCTACTCTTGCAAGTAAAGCAAATTCTGAGCTGTCATACCCATCTAATAAATCAGCATTTGGATTTGTTGATCCAACACTACCAGCATAGCCAAGGCTACCAGTGTAGCCCTGTGGACCTTGTGCTCCAACTACACCACTTCCACTGAATCCAATGCTCGCTGATCCGGTAAAGCCAGTTGGACCTTGTGGACCTTGTGCGCCAGTTGCGCCCCTAGAGCCGGTGTAGCCCTGTGGACCTTGTGGACCTTGTGCGCCAATGCTGCCAACATATCCTTGTGGACCTTGTGCGCCCGTGCTACCTGTATAGCCTTGTGGACCTTGTGCACCATCAACACCTTGTGAGCCTGTATTACCAGCTGAGCCAACATAGCCCTGTGGTCCTTGTGCCCCAACTGAGCCGGTAAAGCCAATGCTGCCAGTGTATCCTTGCGGACCTTGTGCACCAACTGAACCAACAAAACCACGCGATCCTGTATAGCCAATTGGTCCTTGTGGACCTTGTGGTCCTTGTGGTCCTTGTGGACCAACACTGCCAACAAAACCTTGTGAGCCATTGAATCCTTGCGGGCCCTGCGCCCCTGCGCCGCGTGAACCGGTGTAGCCTTGTGGACCTTGTACACCGATGCTGCCGGTATATCCAATACTACCAGTGTAGCCTTGTGGACCTGATACTGTACTTGCACTGCCCGTGTATCCTGAACCACCTGTGCCGCCCACCGATCCAGCAAAACCTTGTGGTCCTGTTGGACCAATTGATCCAGTAAAACCCAACGGACCTTGCGGGCCTTGCGCGCCTGCGCCTCTAGATCCAGTAAAACCAGTTCCCAAGCTTCCAACAAAACCAACTGGGCCTTGTGGGCCTGTTGAGCCAGTGTAACCAAGTGTAGTTGACTGCGAGCCAGTAAAGCCTGCACCAATCGAACCAGTAAAGCCTTGTGGGCCAATTGATCCAGTGAAACCTGATCCAGTACTACCAACAAATCCAACTGAACCAGTGAAGCCTTGTGGACCACGTGATCCAACAAATCCTATTGATCCAGTGTATCCTTCTACCGTAGAGCGAGATCCGGTGTATCCTATTGATCCAGTAAATCCTTCTACAGTAGAGCGAGATCCAGTGAATCCTACACCCTGTGGTCCAATACTACCAGTGAATCCTTGTGGACCTTTACTACCAGTGAATCCTTGTGGACCTTGTGGTCCACGTGATCCGGTAAACCCTATTGATCCAGTAAAGCCTTGTGGGCCCTGTGGGCCAACATCGCCTATCGCTGGAGTCCAAAATCTTGTTCCAGTTATATCACTGGACAAAACATAACTTACGCCCGGAGGTACGCCTAAATTTGGTTCAGCTTCTCTTAGACTGATCCATGTTGGGTCCGCTGCTAGAGGATAGCCAGCAGTCGTTGCAGCTACCTTTTTAACTCTACCGCTAAGTGTTGTAAGTAATTTGGCCATATTATTCGTTTGATGTTTCTAGTATGCTTAACACAACTTCTAGATAGTCGTTATCCTCTGCCGACATAGTGATACTTTGTCCTGATTCCAATACTAATTTACCAGTTAATACACTTACACTGTCGTTTGGTGGGACTCCAAATTCGCGTACCAAATATCTCATTGTGGAGCCATCATTGTGAGCAGCACTTACCCATTTATCAAGCGGGGTTCCTACGTTCATATTAGAGACTTGCGCCATCAATATAATAGTAGTAATGCCTACAGGTGCAGTATAGATGTCTACGTCTGCCGTAGTTATTGCAGAAGCAACAGTTTTAAACGTATTTAAAGGTATAGTGGAAGCCATGTATTATCCCTCGAGTGCCAATATGTATGGCGTTAGTACTGCGAACAAGCTCTTGTTAAATGTTCTACCAGAGATTGTACCAGTATCGCGATTAATTACCAGTTCAGTACCGATTTTAAAGTCGCCTTGTTCGTTAGTTCCAGTAAAGTATGCTTTACCTCCACGCAGCTCAACTACTTCGTTGGCTGCAATTGGATAAGCACCCGCTTCTGGTGTTGCTGTACTTAGTATATTTCCCGAACCAATGTACTCAAATGTATGGCCCGAGGACGATACAATACTACGTTGGCGGAACTCAACTGCAGATTCATCTACAATTGGACGCTTAACAGCAATTTCTAGTCCAATCTGACTTTGACGTAATCCTTCGTATGTGCCTGCAGTTGCAACTGGTCCTTCTGTTGCTGTTACTACGGTATAGTAGTCGTGTAGTGTAGCGGTGCCACCACCATCATATGATGCAGTATACAGTGATGTATCAACTCCCAGTGCTAGAGCAGAGTCTATGTGTAGATCTGCTTTGTACGCATTGTTAGTTAATTTGATAAAATACGTATTACCGTTTAGCAACGATTGATTATTACTACCCGTAAACCCACTAGCTACAATCTGCTCGTCGCCCCTAAAGTAGTGCGGATCGTCAAAAGTCAAGCGTACCGAATAAATTACGTCTAGCAGTGCATCTACGCCAATACCAGTAGATGTTATAGTAACAGATGGGTTTGATGGAGTTTCTATTAGTTCGCCATAAAATGGTGCTGCAACTCCGACCGATTCAATTCCGTACACCAGATCCACTGTTATTACAGCAGCCGATGACGAGATATCGGGACTAATATTTGTTAGAGCTGTTACTCCCGTGTTCTTAACGCCAGCTTCGATAATAGTAAATGTAACCGATGGCGTAACTGTTGCTACTTCAAGCACAGCAGATGTACTATATCCCTTAGAGAACGTAAATCTATCACCTATTGCAAGTGACCCCGATACTAAGGTATTAACGGATGCGCTAACAATCTTAACTGTTGATACGCGGAACTTTGGCGAAGTGCCTACTATGCCGTCGAGTTCCATCAAATCGCCCGGCTTATAACCTGTGCCAGGATCGTTAATAGTTGCACTAGCTGCTACGATATATGCGTCTGCGACAATTAATTCACTAGTGACGTCCATCGCATCGCCATAGTTTGGACGGTGCGTTAGCCCCTTAAGGTTGATAGCCTTGCCTGTTTGCAAGTCGCCGTCTGTTACACCCGAATACAATACTTCACTTAATCCATCCGCAACTAGTGCGTATGTACCAAAGCTGCTGTCACTGTTAGCAACGGAACAGAAGCCGCCGCCCTTACACAAAATACCAATGTCAGTACAAATGGTGTAAATGGATACGAGCTGTGCGTAACCGCGGTTGATGATTTCAATCCCGTTACCACCTTCGTTAATTTGGGTAAACGAGTCGAGGACCATAGACTTCAATCCAGTACTCAAGTTACCGTCAACACGCATACCTGTGCCAGTTGTAGTGATACTGGAGCAGTTGTGTACGTATGGGCTTACTGGTAATGCGCCAGTTCCAGCAATACCACCGGTAATATACGAACCCCAGTTAGTTGCATCAACTGGTTGTGTTAGCGCACGATCAAGATACAGATCAATGCTGTCGCCATCTATCTTTCGTACATAATAGAAGCTGTCTGTTTCTGCCTGGCCGCCGCTGGTGTATGAACCAAACAGTGTTCCATCAACAGGATCTGTTAGTTTAACGTCATTGAACAGTTCAACTTCTGTAGTATTAAAGAAACGTGCATAGTAACGATTGCCATTAACTTCGTTCATTCCGCCTACAGCAGATAGTCTCATCGAAGTAGTATCTCCAAAGGCATGACCCTTATTAAATGTTAGTCTAACTGGGTTGGTGTTGGTTGCATTGGTGATCTGATGTATATAACCGTTATTGACTTCTGTCATACCAACAACCTGACGAATAGAAATAGTATCTCCGCTCGAGTATGGGTGCTGTATTGCGTAGTTTTCGTCCGTAAATCCAATTAGCTCTGATACAATGAACGCACGGTTAGCGTTTAGTAGATATGCAGCGTTAGCTGTTGTTTGATACTTCTGCTGTAGTACATAGTCAATATACGCAATGATTTCTGCACGTAAGAAACTACGATTTGCTACCAACTTGTTATAGGCATTCAGTATAGTTGCGTTTGTTTCTGCTACTAGTCCAATTGGTGTTCTTGTACCTGGAGTAATATAAGCGTTTGGTCCGTTGATAATGATATCCAATATCAAATCAACATTTGCCTGTACGGATGCTGCTGCACCTGCACCACTGCTACCTGAGATTACCTGTGCAACTTCTGTTTGATATAGTGTTGCAACCGGTGTACCTGTAACAATAGATGGGATAATTGACTTCAAGTATTCATACGCAGCAGTTACCTGCGGTACTTCGTTTGGAATTGCAGTCACTGTACTTGAGAAGTTTAGATAGTAGATACCGCTTTGTATTGCCTGACGATTACCGCCATACAGTACGTCATATGAAATACTGTCTAATATGTAACCAACGTCGCGCTCGCACAATCCTGTATCAAATACTAGACCCGAGTACGCAGGTAGTCCTTGTATGTATGCAACTGTAGCAGCAGGTAGTGTTGCTTTTGCTGTTTGAATTGCAGCATATGCATCAGTTACTGCAGTAACAACACTTGCTGTTGTTCCGTTTGGTACAATCAGATCAGTTACGCTAGCCGGAGGTGTTGTACCATCTAGTATATCGATGATAGTGTCAAATAGTGCATTTGTAGTTGAATCAATTGTTACACCAGCCAATCCTGCAACCTGCGACTTGAGATATGCTAGTGCATCAAGTGTAGCGGCCTTCTCGCTAGGAGATCCATCAGGAACACTATAACCATCTGCTTGAGTCCAGTACTGCAAGCCAGCAAACATGCTTTGGCTGTTGCCGTCTAGTCCTGGGAACTTCAAGTCTTGTGCTAGTGCGTCAACGATCAACCCAAGGTCGCGTGAGCACTTGAGATGATCGTACGTTACAACTGTAGTATCAATGTAAGCAATTACTTCTGCACGGATAAAGTCTCTATTAGCTTGCAACCGTGTATAAGTGTTATTAGCATTACCGCCAGCGGCAACTAGACCAATTGGAGTACGTGTGCCAGCGTCAAGGTATGTACCAGGACCATTATTAATAATGTCTAGTATGATATCTACTGCGTCGGCTGCAAGTGTAGACTGTGTTGGTGTACCGCTGCTACCCGATGTAACTTGTGCTACGTCTGTTTGATATGTTGTAGCCAATGGTGTCCCTTCAATGATAGAAGGCAGTATGCTCTTTAGATAGGTGTAAGCGGCAGTTACCTGTGGTATTTCACCTGCCACTGCACTATCAGTTGACGAGAAGCCTAGATAGTAGATACCGCTTTGAATTGCCTGACGGTTGCCGTTATACAACAAGTCATAGCATACGCTGTCAATTATAAAACCAACGTCTCGACTACAAGTTGTAGAGTTATATACTAATGCTGGATAGTTAGTGTTAACCCAAGTAACTATGTTGGCGCGAATTGTTGTCTTGGCCGATTGTATTGCTGCGTAGGCTGTAGCTATTGCTCCGGTGTTAGCGATCGCATCGTTTGGTATAATCAAATCGGTAACATCAGCTGGATCGATAATTCTATTGATAATGTTTATGATAAGATCAATTAGTTCATCTGTTGTAGCAGATGTAGCTGCAGCAACTGCAGTGATTTGCGCTTTCAACTGCACTAGTGCACCAACTGTTGCTGCAACTTCTGCACTTGGTGCAATGTTTGAGATACTATACCCGTCGTTCTGTGTCCAGTATTGCAGGCCAGCAAACACTGTTTGACTGTCGCCGCTGGTGCCTGGGAATTTAATGTCCTGTGCAATGGCGTCTACGATCAGTCCTAAGTCACGTGAGCACTTGGTGCGGTTGTAATTAAATGAACCGATACGTGCTAGGCTAATTGGTTCTGGATTTGGTGCAACACTTGGGCCTGCATTGATAATGTTAATCATCAGGTCAAGCTTGTCAGTAATCTTGTTAACGTCTTGTGTTGTACCAATTGCCATTGGCCCCTCTGGCATCACTTGTGGCACTGTACCGTATACTGTTGGAACCTCGCGTCCTTCAACAATGTACGACGACAATGTCTTGATGTAATCGTATGCTGCTGTTACAATTGGTTTTTCGCCAGGTACTATGCTTACAGTAGTTGAGTGATTCCAATAGTAAACGCCTGATTGTACTGCTTGTCTGTTAGACTGAACAGTGTTAGTTGGGTCAGCGTTATACAACAAATCAAAGCTAACACTGTCAATCATGTAGCCCAAATCTCTGCGGCATTTCGCTGCAGTCTGTGTATCTGCATAACCGCCTGTCTCGTACGCTGTAAATCCTGTACCGTCTAGAGCAGTTAGCAATGTAGCATCTAAGTATAGCTCTACGGTATTTGCGCCAGTGTTCTTAGTGTAGTAACGATTGCCGTTTAGCTCAACCATGCCTTCAATGTTGTTGATTCTAATGGAGTCACCATCTGCAAAGGCGTGACCTGTAATAGTTAGTACAACAGGACTTGCTGCAGTTGCGCCCGTAATTGGTTGATCAAATGACGGGAACGTACCTGCAATGTCTGCAATCGTATCGTCAATGATTGTTGCTTTGGCTGCTTGTAGCGCATCATACGCAGCTTGCGCATCGCGATCAGGTTCAATACTGTTAGGAACTATGCCGCTGGTGATTGTTGCTACGTTAACAGTTTCATCCAATAGATTTCTTATTAAGTCAAAACCATTTTCAATATTAGTCTTGTCTGCTGTTCTAATAGACAATGCATTAGTCTGAGTGATAACAAAGTCAATTGCCGCTACTGTTGCTGCAATCTCTCCTGCTGGGATTGAACGTTCTGCTGTCTGACTCCAGTACTGGATTGCTGCAAATGTTGATTGGCTATCGCCATCAAACAATAAGTCTTGTACCAGCGCATCCACAATGAGTCCGGTGTCACGTGAACATGTTGTACGGTTATACGTGTATCCTTCTAGGTACGCAACAACTTCTGCCTTAATGAATTCTTTGTTGGCTAGTAATTGCTCGCCCGCACGACGATACGTTGTACTAAATTCTGAGATGCCGGCGTATCCAGGTGCATCTGCTGTTGTTTTATCATTGATGATGCCCAACATATAATCTACTAGGTTCTGTGCCACTGTGACTTGCGTCAATGTACCAACACCGGAAGCAGTTACAAAGTCTTGTAATTCTCCAGTTTGATATACATAAGGCATTGGTAGCCCACGTATAATGTAGCTAGCTAATATCTTGATATACTTGTAAGCTTTTTCAATTTGCTGTATTTCTGTTGGTACTGTACTAGCTGCTAGATAGCTATAATAGTATACTGCTGCTTGCACAGTCTGGCGATTGCCACCAAATAGATTGTCTCTGCTTATGCAACTAGTAACATATTGTACGTCTCGCTCGCAAGTAGCGGTATTGTATACTAACAACGGGAATTGGTTAGCAATTCTTAATGTTACTTGTTCCTTAAAGAAATCTGTGTTAGCATTTAAGAGTAATGCCGCATGATATTGCTGCGTTGTATTGCCTGCAATAATCAAACCACTTGAAATAATACGCTCTGTTACGTTATTGGTATTGCCATCGGTCAATATATCAAGTAACAGATCAAAATTGTCACTAATAGCAGAAATAACTGTAGGGTCGGTTACTGCAGATGTAGGTATAGATGCTGCTGTCACTCGAGGATACGACACCGGTGTATATAGAACATGTGTTGATATGTCTTGAATAATATCTAGTGCAATTGCTTTAAGATATGTATATGCGTTAATTGTAGCTGCAATCTCACCCGGATTTATTTCGCTAGACGATGCTAGTGCAGCCTGACTCCAATACTGGATACCTGCAAAAGTTGTTTGTGTTCTATCGGTGAATGTCACGTCAGTTGCAATAGAATCCACAATGAGTCCAAGGTCACGATAGCACTTGGCACGATCAAACGAAATTGTCTCCTGATCAATGTAAGCAATTACTTCTGCACGTAGGAAATCTCTATTAGCTATTAACTTGTTATATGCATTGGTAGCATTGCCGCTTGCTGCAACTAGACCAATTGGTGTACGTGTTCCAGCAGTTACGTATGCAGCTGGTCCGGTATTAATAATATCTAATATCATGTCAATATTGCTAGTTGCTAGATTAGACTGTGTTACGGTGCCATTACTACCTGTTGTAACTTGTACAACCTTAGTCTGACGAGGTGATGCAATTGCTGTTCCTTCAATGACCAAAGGAACAATACTCTTTAGATAGTTATATGCAGCAGTTACCTGAGGAATCTCACCTGGAATTGCTGTGTCCGTTTCCGAGAACCCCAAGTAGTAGATACCATTTTGAATTACTTGACGGTTGCCGCCGTACAACAAGTCGTAGCACACACTGTCAATGATATAACCAAGGTCTCTGCGACAAAGGGCTTCGTCGTAAGTTATGCCCGGAGCACCAACAGTGTTAATCCAGTTAATAATATTATCTATAATTGTAGTCTTTGCTGCTTGTATGTCAGCGTATGCGTTAACAACGTCCGTTGCTGTAATTGCTGTTGTACCGTTTGGTACTATCAGATCCGTGACTGTAGCAGGATTTGTTGTACCATTTAATATGTTAATAATTACGTCAACTAGTGAGTCCGTAGTTATAGTCATCACCGGTCCAAGCAACGCAGCAATTTCTAGTTTAAGTTGAGCAAGTGCGCCCAGTGTTGCTGTTACTTCTGATGTTGGGTACACATTTGGAATACTGTATCCACTTTGTGTCCAGTACTGCAAGCCAGCAAACATGCTTTGGCTTGTGCCATCTAGACCAGGAAATTTAATGTCTTGTGCAAGAGCATCTACAATAAGTCCAACGTCACGTGAACATTTAACTCTGTCATATATGAATACTCCCGAGAACGTTACACGGGCAGGATTGGTATTTTCAATGCCAGTAATGTCAACTGAGGGGAATGCGATAATTGCAGCCGGAGCCTTATGATCTCTGAAAGTCATTTCAGTAAAGTAGCTCTTGTTATTAACCCAAAACAAGTCCAGCGTTGTGTTTTGCGGACGAATTGTCACCGAACGCAAACTGTCGCCAACAATGCTTACTCCGGCTGGGATGTAAATTGGATTATCTTCTGTATAGTCGCCGCTCTTGACAAATATGGTTGAGCCTGCACCAGTGCGTCCTGCGCCAGCCGGTGTTATGTATACATCGGCGTAAGTGTAGTCAATACCTCTATCTAGTATTGTAAAACCTATAACTGATCCGCTACTGATAATAGGTACTGCTCTTGCTCCGGTACCGTCGCCAAAGATTGTGACGGTTGGGATTAAGGGTAATTCATACCCGGCGCCTGGATTTGTTACATATAATGCAGTAATTGACCCATTGGCTACGGTCGCAGTTGCAGTTGCAACTAATGCGCGAGTTGCTGCTACAGCAGACTTAATTGTAAGTTTGGACTTATCTAGGCTCTTTCCGTCGTTTGCATCATTACCACTTTTACTTACATAAAATACATTTTGAACTGCAGTGGCGCCTCTGACGCCAACTTCAACGATACTAGGCGTACCGTCGTCCTTTTTGATAAAAACCTTACCATCGTAAGTGTTTATACCAAATTCTCCCAGCGATAAGTCCTGTGTTGTGGGGACTTTTCCCGGAGTTGCACTGCGCTTCATCTGAATTAAGTTAAAAGTAGCCATAGCGTTCCCTACGAAATTTTTCTCTGTACGGAGATGAAAAATAAGTATTAGTATCGTATTTAGCTCTAAATTTTAAAAGGACTATATGTTATCTGTAGCAATAATTGACGTGCTTGGACTTACCTATGATGGTAATACGTTAAGCAAACGCGGGTTAGGCGGTAGTGAAAGTGCTGTAATTTTGATATCCAAAGAGCTTGCAAAGCTAGGATTTAAAGTCACGGTATTCAACAACTGCATAGATTCTCATGCGCAGGAAGGTGTGTTTGACGGTGTGACATATGTAGATCATACTCGACTTGATGTACCAAATGATTATACTGCGGACATTGTGATTGGGTCGCGTACTGTTGTTCCTTTCTCATTAGAACATCATTGGGCACACTGGGCGCAGTTTGGATATCATTGCAAAAGATATCAGCAGCTGGTTAAAAATGCCAAACATAAAGTGTTGTGGATGCACGACACGTTCTGCGGCGGGGACGAGATACTAGAAGATCTGCTGTTGAATAGGCAAATCGATGAGATCTTTACTCTGAGCGACTTCCACACAGCGTATGTCACTAACTGCCACCACGGCGGTAAGCGTCGTAACTTTGAAGTACTCAAGAACAAGGTATTTGTTACACGTAATGGTATGACAAAATATATTGATCAAGTAGATGTTGCTGCCAAAGACCGCAATCTTTTTGTGTACAATGCTAGCGTAACCAAGGGACTTGTCCCATTACTAGATCGTATTTGGCCACAAGTTAAAGCTAACATTCCCGATGCACAGCTCAAAGTAGTAGGGGGATACTATCGTTTCAGAGATAATGCAGAACCCGATGCACAGGAAAAGAAGCTACGCGAGTATGCAGCTAATCCATTGTATGCGCAGTTAGCGGTAGAGTTTACTGGTATTATCAAGCAAAGCGAAATTGCAGAGTTGCTCAGTCGTGCAAGCTTTATGATCATGCCTGGTGCGTTTCCCGAAACGTTTGGCATTTCCACTTTAGAATCCTTATACTACAATACTCCAGTACTTTGCAGTCGTTTTGGTGCACTGGAAGAAACTGCTGTTAACCTAGCTTGCTATCAGCTAGACTATGCCGTAGAGCCAAACGGACTATTCCCCGAGATCAATCCGGAAACACAGTCTCAGAAGTTTGCGGAAATGACTATAAATGCATACCGCAACACATACCTACATCAGCAAAAGATGTATGCATGTAATCAGATACGCGATATCTGTACATGGGATACTGTTGCAGTACAGTGGAAGCAGCATTTTTATAAGAAGCTAAATCAATTCTTACCAGTAACAGACTACCGCAGAGCTGCAGATATTAATGCTAAAGTACATCAAGTGTTTGGACGTAGATTTAGTAACAACGAAGAGTGGGGCACTCCAACACGTGGCGTACAACAACGCATTGCAGTTATTAGCACATTTTATAATGCAGCAAATTATCTGCGCAAGTGTATTGAAAGTGTTGCCCAGCAGAACTACGATAACTATCATCTGTACTTGATCAATGATGCATCAACCGACAATAGTGTCGATGTTATCATGGATGTAATGAAGGACTTACCAGACGAATTAGACGGTAGGTTTACTCTAATAGAAAGTGAAACAAATGTTGGTGCTGTATGCAATCAGGTATCAGCTATTAGAGAACATCTTGGAGATGACGATATAGTTATGATCCTAGATGGCGACGACTGGTTAGTTAACGATCCCGACATATTCCACTACTATAATAATATCTATCACGAAGGCACAGAATTTAGTTATGGGTCGTGCTGGAGTATAGTTGATAACATTCCGTTGATATCGCAACCATATCCAAAACATGTGCGTGATACCAAAAACTATCGCAATCATCATTTCAATTGGATCATGCCCTACACCCATTTACGTACTTTCAGAAAGCGTCTACTCAATGCTGTGGACGACAAGATGTTTAAAGATGCAGATGGTAATTGGTTTAAGGCTGGCGGTGACGGCTCTATTTTCTACTCTGTACTAGAACAAGCCGATCCAGACAAAATTACGGTTGTGTCTAGAGTTGTTTATAATTATAATGATGCTAGTCCACTTAACGACTACAAGATCAACGGCGACGAGCAAACAAGAAATGCAAGGAACATTATTAAAATGAAAGACGGACCAATGTTTACGATACCAGAATTGCCGCCGGCAAACCCGCCGCCACGAACTGAGGCGAGGAAACCAGCATTAGAAATTCTCAGAGAACTAGGTGTATCGCTCACTAACCCAACCGCAACACCTTCTCTTGCTATTACGCCTCCAGTAGTTCCTACTACTACTATAACTATGCCAACGGCTAGCAATACTGTATTACCTACTTCAAAAAAGAAGAAGATTCTGATTGCTATTCCAACAGCACGTAATATTGAAGTAGATACGTTCAAGAGCATTTACGATCTTGAAATACCAGATGGATATGAAACAGAATTTAGATATACGTTTGGATACCGTGTGGATCAGGTAAGAAATCTAATCGCAAGTTGGGCCGCAAACTACGACTATCTGTTCTCAGTTGATAGCGATATCGTATTCCCGCCCGACACACTAAAGAAAATGCTATCCCACAATGTGGATATAGTAAGCGGGTTGTATATACAGCGTATTCCGGGCACACATGCATTGGAAATCTACCTACCTAATCAATGGGGCGGTATGAATCGTGCAGAACTACAAAATTTACCCGATAATGCGCTTGTTGAAATTGGTGGATGTGGATTTGGTTGTGTGTTGGCAAAGGGAGAGATATTTAGTGCTGTAGGATATCCGCAATTTGAATATCATGTTGCACTAGATCACAAGGATACAATAAGCGAAGATACCGACTTCTGTGCTAAAGCACGTAACAAGGGATTCAGGATATACGTAGACACTAGTATTAAGTGCGACCATCTAGGAGCATTTACGTTTAAGGTTGGGCTAATGACCGGTTACGCTCCTGTGGATACTAAAAAAAAGAGTATGACTTGAAAGATCATCTAAGACAATTGGGACAACGATTAGAACTTTTTCCAAAATCACATGTTGATTACTTGAAAAAGTTACGTGATGATCTAAATTTTGAACCAAAAGTAATATACGACATTGGTGCGTGTGTTATGCATTGGACTAACTCAATGAAGCCTGTCTGGCCTAATGCAGAATATATCTTGTTTGACGGTATGGAAGCTGCAGAATTTTTATATCAAGAAAGTGGATACAAATATAACATTGGTGTGTTATCCGATCAAGACAACAAGGAAGTTAAGTTCTACGAAAATGTAGAACAGCCAGGTGGCAATTCATACTATCAAGAAAATGTAGCACATACATTTGGCAACTGTGTATTCCCCGATAGCACTGCTGTTGCAAAGATAGCAATGACTCTAGATACTATAGTTGCTAACAAAGGATATCCCTTGCCTGATCTTATTAAGATGGATGTGCAAGGTGCAGAACTAGATATTATCAAAGGTGCAACTAAGATGTTAGAACACTGCAAACATCTAGTTTTAGAATTACAACATGTAGATTTTAATATTGGTGCACCTAGTGTAAACGAAGTACGGGAATATTTAAAAACTATTGGATTTACTGACGTATCGGGTATGTTCTCGTCCGGTGGTCTAGGTGTTGACGGCGACTATCACTTTGTAAGATTTTAATACGTTCCGCCGTCCACTGCAACTCCCTGTCCCAATGCGGTAGCACTTAGCACAGTTACACCTTCAATTTGATAAGTGCTGCCGTTAGTTGTTAAGTCAAAGTTAACATTACTAGACCATGCATCGGTAGTGTCGTACCAAAGTAATTCTTTATCTGTATCGCCTCTTAATACCAATCCACCAATGGTATCTGTTGGTGTATCTACGTCATTTATGTAAAGTATAGGACTATCAAAGTTAGGTAACGGATCAACAGTAGCATTTAATGTGCCTAATACTGTTAAATCGCCGGTTACAATGACCTCTCCGCCAACTAGATTGATTGTACCATTTGCATTACCAGCATTAGTACCCGTGCCTAATGCAATCTGCGTAATATTACCTTGTGTTTTATTTGTTAGCGACATTGTTTAACCCTCTATCATTATTTATTACTTAGACATAAAAAGACAGGGGCATTTCTGCCCCTGTCATATCAACTAACGTTGAACTTCTTATTACTGGAAGCTTACGTTCTGAACTACAACTTCACCGAGGTAGTCTGCTGCATTGCCAAGTGACGATGCTGTGTTGGTTAGTTCAACATAGCCGTAACGTGTCATGAAGCCAACTGTTGGCTCGAATGTTGCTGGGTCTAGGATTACACCTGAGCTCATTAGAGGGATGTATGGGCAGTAGAATGCTGCTGCATCTGTCTCTGTTGAACCCTTATAACCAACTAGTACTGACTGTGTGTCAGCTGCATATGCGTCAACATATACACGCATGCTGCTGTTCAATGTACCGACAAACTTGGTGTTTGTTGGTGCTTCGAATGTACCTTCTGTGGTACGTGCAAATGCGCTTGTTGTTGCTGACTGTAGGATAGTCAATGCATATGGGCTTACAACTGCCCAGTTACCTGCACCGCGACGTGTGCGTGAAGCAATCTTGTTAGCGGTTCTGTTGATTAGAATAGCTAGAGCAGCATGCTCGTCGCCAACGAATGTTGCAGTACCACTTACTGTTGACTGGTCGAAGGTTTCTTCTGTTGGTGCCAGTGAACGGAGGCTTGCTAGGATTTCCTGGTCAATTTCAGCAGTAATTTCTTGAGCTAGTGCAGCCATAATTTCTGCTTCTAGATCCAGACCGTGCTGTGATTGTGCATCCTGTGCAGCTTCAAAGGTCCAGCGAGCTGACAATTTACGTGTACGTGCCTCTACTGGTTGCTTCAAAATCTGTACCGATACCTTATTACCACCGGTACCTTCTAGGCCTGCTGTTGCACCTGCTCTTTGATCACTTGCTGTTGCTGACGGTGCTGTACCGGAGTAGCTTAGGCTGATCTTGAATGGGCTTAGTGCTTCTTCGCCTGCTGTAGTATTGTCGCCGGCAACTGAACCAGTGTGTGTCTGGGCATAACGCACACGCAATGTGTGGATCTGTCCGACAGGACCTGTCATTGGCTGTACGCCAACTAGTTCGTTTGCAATGACTGTTGGCATTACGCGACGAATTACTGGTAGAATTACGCGGTTGAGGCTTGCGATGTTACCGGCTGATGTAGCACCTGACGATGCCGATTCTGCGATGTACTTGCGGGTGTTTTCCAGCATTACACTCATAGAATTTCTCTTTGAGCCAGTGAGACCTTCCAGCAACGCCTCCTTGGTCTCGTTCCAACGATGTTCAAGAAGTGTGTTAGACATTTTAAATTTCCTCTTTTAATGTGTTACTTCAAGCCAGCTAGCTTACGGAGATCAAAGATTTCCGCTGCTGGTCTGTCAATTTGCACTGGCTTGTCACCAGTAACTTCCTTTCTCGATTCAACCAATTGCTTCTTTACTGGGGCACTTTGTGTACCGTCGTTTAAAACACTCGGCAAATACTTGTCAAAAGACTCTCTGAGTTTTGCAGTTGGTACTGTTCTCAGTAAATCTTCCATTATAGCGCGTGGCTTTTTGCCTAGTGGCGTAAACAACTCGCTCATAACTTCCAAACGCACAGAACTGTCGCGCATTTCGTTGATCGTTTTTTGTTTTGATTCAACTAGATGTGCTGCAGCATCTGACTGCTTCTTAAGATTTTCCATCACACGTACAGCTTGCGTCAGCTTACCACGCAATGCGCGGATTTCTGTTGTTTCGCTGTAATGGCTGCTTGCAAATTCTTTTGAGAACGCTTCAAACAAGCGTTGTCCAAAGTTATTCTTGCGAGCAACTTCGATATCTTCCTTAAGTTGCACTAATTCTTTCTTCAAACCTTCAGTGACTGCTGTTTCTACAGCAGCGGCAGCGCGTGAAACGAACTGCTTCTTAACGGCGTTCAGCTGATTCTTAGCTTCTGCAACAAGACGTACCTTGGCGTTAACCAATTCCTTCTTGTCTTCTGAGAATTCCATGATTTCCTTTGATAGGTTCTTAACCACAAAACTCTCTAGCTTGGCTACATCCTTTCTGAATGCATCACGTTCGGCCTTAAATTCCTTTAATTCTTTTGCCAAATTTTCCAACACGAACTGTTGGAGCTTGGCAGCATGCTCCTTAGTCTGCTTCTTGTACTGGATGCGCTCGCTGATAAGAGCCTTACGGTCTTCAGCAAATTCACCTAGTTCTTTCTGCAGATTTTCAGATACCATACGATCGAGTCCTTCAATAATCTGACTCTTATCGTGCTCATAACGTTGAGCAAATTCGCCACGTAGTTCTGTTTCAACTGATTCACGAATTTCGCGAACTTTGCTTTCCCAGGCTTCATTGATGGCTAGTTTGGTATCTTCGGAAAGCATGCCATTGTCGACGATATTTTTCAAGGCGTCTAGCATTGCATGTTCCTCTATAGTTTCAGATCACGAATCAAATTCGTGATCTCTTTCTCAAGGTATTTCTGTACCTTGGGGTTATACGTGGCTTCCGCCGCCATCTCTAATGTTATCTTTCCCCGCTTAGAGTTCATTAGTCCCTCATATATAGGAGTAGGATAAGCATTTGGAGCTGATGGCTGAGCCACAATATCTACGGTCAAGATCTCAAAATTTGAAACCTTGCCATTTGAATCGTTTACGTCGCCCGAACCACGAGAACTTACACCCAGTTTAACGCCGCTTTGCAGCATTGATTCTGCAATCTTGCCCATCGGTGTTGGAAGTATTTTCAACTTGCCAATACCGTTATTTCCGTCCATCCAAATATCTGTGATCATGTGACTTACACGATCAAGATTAATCTTTAAATCATCTGGGTGGTCAATTTCACCAAGAATGCTGTATCCGTTTTTCAGTTGTTCCTGCATGGATTCAACTGCTCGCTTGATTTCGTGAGACGGATACACTCTTTGGTTGGCATTCTTTACTTCACCCTCGATGAAGGTTCCCTTAAGATACAAGCTCTTAAGATTGCCTTCACCGGAGGTTTCCAGTATTGCCTGGGCACGCTCGTAGCTGAGATGTTCTCGCAGTAGAGCTGACATATCTTAGACCTTCTTCATGTCCTGGACTTTCTTCATCTTGGTGCCTTCGCCCCTGGTATCGTAGCTTGTTAGCTTACCTGGACTCTTAACACCATGATTTCCCTGACTGCCATCCTTAATAGATACTGGCTTGCCAGCACCTGTTGGGCTCTTAGCATTCTTTGCCAGAGGGCTCGTTGCATGAGTACCGGCTGGTTCCGACAGAACTGGCTTTGGAGCATGCTCCTTGTATTCGAAGATTGAAGCTTCGTCCATCTCTTCGTCGCCCATATCTGCGCTTGCAGCTTCGTCGCCCATGTCTTCATGGTCTGTTTCTTCGTGATCTTCGTCACTTCCTTCGCCTGCCATTAGGTCGTCAAATTCTGACTTCAGCTGGCTTAGTGCATCTTCTAGGTCAACGAGACGGTCTTCCATATCTTCCATACCACCCTCGTCGCCCATGTCGTGTTCTGAGCTATCTAGTTCGTCGCCCATATCGTCACCCATGTCGCCTTCGTCGTCGAGTGGCTCTTCGTCGCCCATCTCTTCGTCAGCTTCTGACATATCGTACTCTTCGGCTTCGATCTCATTTACTAGACCTTCAACTTCGTCACCGCCAAACTCTTCTTCGTCGAGTTCTGCTGTTTCGTCTGCGATTAGATTTTCGTAAATTTCACGGCTCTTTGCAACAACGATTTCGTGGAAAATGGCCTGAGCCTTTTCTGTTTCGTCATTGACAACATATTCAAGCAATTGCTCAAATTTCTTTGACATGTTTAAAATCTCCTTAGCTAAGTGTGTAATTAGTTATCAAAAGAATAGAAAAACCGGCTCAAACGGCCGGTTTTTTGGTATTTTTTTAACCCGCAGGTGCTGCAGGTGGTGCGCCGTAAATGGTCTTAAAGAAATCTTCTTGTTTTTTCTGTTCCATTTTACGAACTTCTTGCATTCGACGTAACTTGTTTATTTGTTCCAGTGTGAGACGTATCTTGCGTGTATCGTCTGGACGCTGTACACTTTCGTCATCCTTAGCATCATACCTCTGATCGGGTACTTTCTCGGTATTTTCCATTAAGTCACGTAAATGCATACAATTTCCTCACGCTGTATTTAATCAATTTGATTAAATTCCAGGTTCTCCTCCCGGGGGCATTTCGCCTCCTGGTGCAGTTGGTGCACCTTCTGGGGGGGCTTCGCCGCCCGGTGGGCCTGCCATAGCCTGATCCACTGCACCCATATCTGCTTCCATGCCACCTGGGGTAACACCTACGTTACGTAGATCTGAACCGCTAGTTTCTGCTTCAGCCTGCGCGTTTTCTTTCTTCCATTGTGTTTCGTTATCCACAATTTCTTGTTCGCTTAAGCCCAAGTACCGTCCCATTGCCCAACGTTTAGCAATAAAGGGCAACTGTGCCATCTGATTAAAGTTATTGATACGGTTGCTATCCACATCCACAGTCTTAAACTGACTAAAGTTCTGTGGCTCGGTAAACTTCAATTCAAACATACTGGTATCAATATTAATACCACGCTTCTTAAGGTAAATCTTAAAGTCTAGGTCCAGCTGCGGCACAATTAAGCTTTGCAAACGCATGCAATACTTGTTAAAACGCAGTTCTTGAATTAGTGATGTACCCACACGTCCGTCATTGTAAGTTGCAGCACTATCGTCTGGTCCCGTAGGCATGTAGCTGCTAGGAATACGCAATGCGCGGAACAGCTTGTTAGTAAAGAACTTGAGGTCATCAATTTGACCTAGATTCTCGCCGCCCGGCAATGTAGTAACGTCACTTCCCTTGCCATCACTATTAACAGCAAAGAAGAAGTCTTCATTCATGCTAATTGGGTTATAGGTAGCGTCACTTATGTTGCTACCGCCACCTGTCTGACTAGGAATACGACGCTGATAAATTTCGTTCTTAACACGCTCTAGGAACTGCATGGCTAAGTGGCTGGGCAGATTGCCTGTGTCAATCTTGAACACACGACGTTCTGGCGCACGTTGTACGCGATAGATAATGATAGCATCTTCGATTAGTTCTTTCTGTTTGAACGTCTTGAATACATTCTCTAGAATACTATAACCAAATGGCCATGCTGCGTCGAGACCTTCGTTTAAGCTCAGATGTACAACGTGCTCTGCGGCAACAGCCATCTGACTTTGTGTATTGCTGAATCTACCACCATTACTACCACCTGCGCTGAAATTATAGTTGTTGCCTCTTGGGGAGGTTGCGCCTAGTATTGCAGGTGTTTGTGTATAACTTGTATTGCTGGTGTTGTTGGGTAATAGTTGTGTTGTGGTCAATGACTGCAAGTTTAGGTTAATGTCACGAACAACATACTGCTCGGGCTTCTTACCTTCTGCTTCGTTGACAATTACCTTGTCAACATTACGTGCATCGCAGTGATACAGCTTGTTGTTCTCGGGGTCACGGATAAAGAACGCATCGCCGTACTTGATCACGTTTCTGAACAAGCGGAATATTCTGCGATCCAGTTCATTGAGTCTGTACCAACTTACCAGTGCTTGCTTGAGAATCTTAACTTCAACGTCTGTTGGCTGTTCTAGAAAGTGAAAGTTGAACTGTGTGCCGTTGTCTGGGTTTACTTCTGTGCAAAACTCTGCAATGATATCCAGTGCGCTGTTAACTTCAGGATCTTGGTCCATGATCTCGTATTGATAGTACCGATCAACACGATTACTTTGTCCACTGTATACTTCAGGTAGGAACGTGTTAAAGTTCTTGCGACTCATTACACTGGGAGTAGTGGTCTTTTTGCCCGAGATAGGACTGTTATTGCCCTTGTTTGGGTCTTGATATACGTTAAAATGTTTACGCCAACTACTCATTTATATACCCTTTAAGGAAGTCCGAGAGCCGCAGCTTTCTTTGTCAGCGAGGAAAATGCACCAGATACCATACCTGGTTTCTCCTCGCCTTGTTTTTCTATCGCCATTAACACCTGAGTCATCATATCAATTTGAGCAGATATCTTTTTTACTAAGTCATCTGTATTTACTACTTTCCCTACGCCAGCTGCTGGTTTCGCTAACGCTGTAGCGGCTGCAGGTGCGCCTGTTGCTGCAGGAGTTGTTGGTGCAGCTGGCAAAGGTTTGAGCATCGCCATTGGATTTTTTTGTACTTCTAGTATTCGGTTCTGAATAGGTGTGCGCTGCCCTTCAGGTATTGTATTAATTTCTGCCGGAATAGTAGATTTAGAAAGATCTTTTGGTGGCGGTGCTGCTGCTGCGCCCTTTTTATCTTTCTTAAACCAATTGAGAGGATTTAACTTGTCCTTGATGTAATTGCCAATACTGCTAAACAGTCCCTTGATCGCATCAGTAATGGAGTTCAACATATCCATGAATGAGAATTCTTTCCACCATTTGGCGATGCCGGCAAATACATTCTTGATAGAATCTGTTACCTTAGTCAATATTACCCCAATATCAAACCCGCCAAATACATTTTTAACAAAGTCGCCAACAGTGTTGAATATTCGTACCCAATGATTGTATATTGAAACAAACGGACTCATTAACATTTTGCCCCAATCTTTCAATCCGTTTATCAGATAATTTCCAATACTTGTCCATACAGCCATAAATTTGTCAAAGACTTCCGAGAACGATGCATCGCCCATAAAGAAATCAATGAGCGTTGTCCAGTAGTCTGCAAGACTTCCGAATATATCAATTACTCCAACAAGGGCGTTCACAATAGTTCCAATGATTGGTCCAAGTATGTCCATAATGGGTTGTAATACCCAATCATACAGAAGTTTAAATACTTTGACTACTACTTTAATGACCTTACCCAGTGCATTGACAATCTTACCAAGAGCTTCGCCCAATTTGGCAAGAGTTCCGCCCATACCGCCTTCTTGTTTTGAGAATATATCTTTAACTCTTCCCCATAAATTCTGAAGAACATCAGATACTGTTCCAAATACCTGTGTAAATATGTCTCCAATCATCTTAAAGTCAATAGCATTAACTACAGTGTTAGCGAACGTTAATATCTGATCAAAAATTTCACCAAGTATGCTTAATGCACTAGTGATATCAATTTTTCCTAAAATTTCAGATACTTTGCCAAATACGTCCGAGAAGAATTTTATCATCTTGTTTACAATAGGCATTACTACTGTATCAAACTTTGCAATATAAGGATCCACTTTCTTTATTGCGGAATAGATAAAATCTGCGAGAGTTTGAAATCCTGTTGTAATTTTATCAAACAACGTCAGAAAGACCTTGCTGCCAAATATCTTTAGTATCAAACTTTCAAACATGCCGCCAAACTTAGTCTTGATATCTTGTAATTGCTTTTGTGACTCTAGCTCTGCACTGCGCTGATCGTTCATTGCTTTTTCTGCTTCGGCAAATGTTTTATTTCTGCCCGCTGCTGTCTTCATAAACTCTATAACTTCGCCTTCTCTTGCAGCCTTGTTTGCTTTGGCCGCATTTGCTGCCATGAGTAAATCTTTTTGTGCCTGAGTACGTTGTGCTTGTGGAATAGCACCAAGTGTCTTAGATATTTGCTCGGCGTTGTCTCCCATAGCATTTGCCATTTCGTCGCGAGCTTGTTCTTCTGTTATTGCACCAGATTTCAATTTATCTGCAATTCCAGTGAATGTGTTTTGAAGTTGCGGACCTACTGTTGCAAATGCTGCAGCAGTATCGCCTGTCATAGTACCAAACTGTAATAAATCACCAAAAGCACTTACTAATGTTTCGCCTCCTGGTAAACCTTGTAACATTGTGGCAAATTTCATTACACTATTTTTTTCTTCGCCTGCTAAACCAAGCATATCAAGGGTAGCAGTAAAATCTGGATTCTTTGCAAAATCTGCCATCATCTTATTCATTTCTTCTCTGGTCTTACCTGTGGATCTTGCAAGGGAGTCTAAGTCCGAAACATAATCGGCAGTACTTGCTGTTACTCTCTTTTGAACATCTGCTGCAGTTTCTCCGGCACGTGCTCGAGTAATATCTTGGTGTGTTAAGTTCTGTTGGATATCAGCATAGTCGGCAAGATATTGCGCTGCTTCGCTAACTCCAATGCCCAATCCTGCTAACTTAGCTTTGCCAAATACCAATTCTCGACTAAATGCTGTTAATCTTTTAGCTCCTTCATTCATATTGCCGCCGCCAAAACGAGCAACCGCAGCATGATTCTGCGTCATTAATCGTCCAAGTTCTTCTACACTTAAACCTGCAGATCCTGCAGCGGCTGCTAGTTCGGCAAATCCACCTTGAAATCTGATACCAGACGCATTCATCTCTTTAACAGTATCTGCCATCTTGTCAACTGCACCAAATGCTGCACTAACGATAGCAACGCCAATCATGAATGCGCCTTGGACTAGCTTAAACGCGCCGCCTAATGCCTTAGCTGCACCGCCTAATATATTAAATCCCTTAGCAGTTCCGCCCTGTAATCGTATAATCTCATTATTTTGAGTATTCATTCGAATCACAGATCCGCTCATATCATCTAGGTTACCTGCAACTTCATCGAGTCCTTGATTTAGTGCGGCGCCGGCATCTGCAGCTCCGCCACCGGCATTGCTACTACCTCCCCCGCTGCGGGCACTTGCACTAGCCAGACGATTCATTGCAGCAACTAAACTTCGTAGGGTTGCCTCAGTAGCGAGGTCGTCGCCTTCTATCCTGTATTCTGTGCCGTTAATGTTTATTGAGTTAGCCATAGTGTGGTAGATATATAGTTGTGTATTTATAACGGTTATGAAACCGGTTTTTTAAACGGAAGCAATTCAATGTCAGAAATTAAAAATAACCCGCTGAGTTCATATTTTAGACAGGCTAAGTACTATACTCCCTTGCCTAGTGGAGGCAGATGGTACGAACCCGGCAGCATTGATTGGCCCGCAACGGGCGAAGTTGGCATCATGCCCATGACAGCAAAAGATGAGATTTCGCTTAAAACGCCAGACGCACTGCTAAACGGACAGGGCACTGTGGATATTATCCAAAGCTGTGTTCCTGCCATCAAAAATGCATGGAATATTCCCAGTGTAGACCTCGACACCTTGTTAATTGCCATACGAATTGCAACATACGGTAGCATGATGGACGTTAGCCCTGATTGCCCGCAGTGTAAAGCTGTTAACAATTATCAGCTGGACCTTAAGGAAGCACAAGCACAAACGCTGCACAGAGTGTGGAACGATTACATTCACGCAAACGAGCTAACCATTGTGCTCAAACCCATGACATACCGTCAGCTGAATAACAAACAGTACAGAACATTTGAAGAACAGCGTCTACTACAGGAAATTCAGCAAAGTAGTCTAGACGAAGCAACCAAAATTAAAAAGTTTAGCGAAGGATTTAAGAAGCTAACTTCACTAACGTTGGAAATTGTACTGGACAGCATTGCATGTATCCAAACACCCGATGGTACACAAGTTACCGATCGATCAATGATTGAAGACTTCATACAAAATACCAGCAGCGATGTGTTTGACAGCATTAACAAGTGTATCACAAACAACAAGGAAAGCTTTAGTCTGGCTCCAATCCAAGTTGAATGTCAGGAATGCCAACACAAGTGGAAGCAGGAACTGGAGTTCGACGCTACCAATTTTTTCGCTCGAGGCTCCAGCAACTAACAGTTGAGGAAATTGAGGAGCTTTGCGATGCATATCAAAAAGACTGTCTCAAGATTAGGGAAGATTGTTATAAGTTAGCTTGGAGCATGCGCGGCGCGATCTCACTAGATCAAGCACTAATGCTAAGTTACGACGATCGTAATATTATTGCGGAGATTTACAAAGAAAACTTGGAAACTACCAAGAAGTCCGGACTACCGTTCTTCTAAGATTTACGTATGTGTTTCTTATGCACACGTACTTGTATATGCCCGTTATAGAACTGATCACTTTCTAACACACGTCGCTGGATCTGTTCGCGGGCTTCTACATAAGAGCATTCAGCTTTACTGTGGCAATAGAACAGTATCTCACGGGCAAACTTGTCCTTGCCCAGTGCTTCAACATCGCGAGTTAGTTCATTACTGGACCCGTAGTAGTCACGCCAATCGCTTTCTACTTTGCCCCGTATCTTCTTGCGTTTCTTCTTTCCGTTCTTAAGTTTAACTGTTTTGTAGGTAGTTTTAGCAAACTTAGCTAGCTTTTTGCCAATGTACATTCGCTCGTTAGCTAGGTTAGTAATACAGTATACAAACCCCACAATATCGTCGGGAAGATCCGTTACTTCCTGTCCTTGAAATGTCCACATCAAGTATATAGCTGAAACGAGTATACCGTAAAATTTAACGTTAAACGCAAGGTCTTATAAGTATTACTGTATTTTATAGCCCCAGTTGCGGAACGATCCGTATCCCGAGGTGATCCTGCTCGCGTGGTGGCCGCAGGTGGAACGCATCTAGCAAATGCACGGGATGGCATGACGAGTTGAGCTTTGAATGATGCGGCTCTGATTGAACGAGATATTCACCCGCAGCTTGTGTGTATAATTCTGTGTCTCAGTACATACAAGTCCCGTTGCGCTAATCGCCGAAGTATGGAAGAACGAGGTATCGGGCAACCGCCTCTGTCCTATAGGACTGTTCCTGAACACAGTGACGTACGAACTCAGGAAAAATTCGTTTAGTCATACCTTGTCCCGACCAGGGCGAAGTATGACTGAATCTAGGAAAAGTATCCCAGTAACAAAGTTTTTACTCTTACACAGTAACATTATCCTAGACGTACAAATTGCTCAAGTGAGCTTAAGTGAGCGAATGCGAACTTAAAGCGAATGCAGAGCTGATTGGCGCAAGCCAATCATGGTAACTGAGATAAGTAATGCATGCGGATCAACTAGCAGTTGGCCAAGCCCTGAGATAATATTCAAATGAGATCTAGAGAATTTATAACTGAATCATCTGACATACGTAGCAAGCTTGATAGTTTTGTGGAGTATGCGTGTAAGTGTATTGGATTAGATCATCCTCCTGAGATTGTGCTAATTGATAGTAAGAAGCATGCAGTGGCTCAGGGTAGCTTTGGCGGATACAGCCTAGATGATAAAAATATTCGCGTAAACATTGCTGGCCGTCATGCTGCTGATATCATGCGTACACTTGCACACGAATTAGTGCATGCACGTCAGGATCGCACAGTTGATGGTGGACTACAGCCCAACGATGGAGTCACTGGTAGTCAATACGAAAATGAAGCTAATAGTCTAGCAGGACAGATCATGCGCGACTATGCTAAGAAGAATCCTGCTATATTTGAGTCACGCCGTGCGAGTCGTTGAATTCATCACTGAAGCACCGTTTAACGATGATACTATAGACGAAATAGATGCATGGGCTGCGTTAAAAGGATTTCGTTTTCTCAACAGCGGCTCTGACGCAAGAGTCTACATTAATGCCGAACAGACTATGGTATTAAAAGTATTTGTAAACGAATACGGTCAGTCACCAACAAATGCCGCATTGGGTTTTCTAACCTTTTATAAGTTTTGCCAACGTAATCCCAGCAATCCGCATTTACCTAAATTTCTAAGTTCACCTCGGCGTGTGAAAATTAATGGCGAAAGCATCATCTACATAGAGATGGAATTACTCAAGCATCTTAACAAGCGTATGGAACGAATTGCTGACGATTTAGTTGATCATTTAGATTTGCCGTGGTTAGAGTTGGGCACAATACAACCAGGTCATCAATTCCTTGTAAGTGGCGAAACAAAGACCATGTTGCAAGGTCCGGAAGAAGTCAAGCGTATGTGGTATAACTTTTATCAAACTTTGATAGAGTTATTTAAATATTACGGTAAACGTAGTCCTGAAGGGGAAAAGAAAAAATCAACAGCAGTTATGTGGGACATAGGCGGCAGTAACATAATGTCCCGCAACTTAGTGCCTGTGATAACCGATCCCTTTATAGCCTATTAATAGTAGCGAACTAATCCACTTACATACAAACTGCAAATTACGATGCTGACCACCATTAGGCTCCATCGATGCCATCGAGCACCTATATAGATCCATGCAGCGTTAGCAATCAAGCCCAACCACAAGTTCCATGGTGTAACGTCCCAGCTAGTCAATGCTACACCTACTACTAGTAAGACTGTACTGATCCATTCAATCCAAAAGTCCGTAGTCTTGATTGCGCGGCGTAGATATTGATTCATGACCACCTCAATGTAAATATTAAGTAATTGTTTTCATCGGGAATAAGCCACAGGTCTAGATATCCATTAGAATCATGAAACTTTTTGCATCCTTGATACAGTATGTCTATACTAAACTCCAAATCCATTTCGCAAGCCCACCGAGCCATTTCTGTACGTTTGGCGGGAGATAAGCGGGCTATGTTAGTCATGACCATCTCAGTGCAAATAGTACCATGCGTTCGTCATCAGGTATATTAACAGTCATACCCTGCTTAGTGCAGTCGTGCGCTTGTAACCAGTCTTGTAGTTCATCAATGTTCTTGACCCAAAACTTTAAGTGAGACAGTAATACAGTATATTTGCAATCGCTTTCACTTAGATAGCTATCGTCGTACACGATGAACTTACTATTATTTTTCCTTTCAATTATATTGGTCATGTCCACCTCAGTCGAAAAGCAATGTTGTCCATCTCGTCTGTTATTTGCCAGATGGACACGGATACTGGTTTAAATGTTTCAGGTGTATCTCTGATATCAAATCCTAAGAAATCAAACTGAATGTTCATCGACTCACACCAATTCCAAATAGTTAGTACTGGGTTAGAGTCCTCTGTGCTATTAAATTTAACGTATATCTTAGGATTAAATGCCATAGCATATGTTACATGAACATGTACAGAACGTCAAGTCAAAAAAAGAGCACTGTTGCCAGTGCCCTAAAGTGTTAAGGTGTTTTAGCGGCGTTCTTTTCGTTTTGTATTTCTGTACGCCGGGCCTTACAGAGTTTAGCTAGATCGGCTAATGCTTTTCTTGCTCTGGTACCAGCAGCCTTTACGCCCTTAACGGAATACTTGTCATTCTCTACTAGATAAGCTTCGAATGCAGCCTTCAGTGCATCATTTGTGTTTTGTTGTGTAGGTTCAGTCATTGTGTTGTTCTCCATATTAATTTAGTCCACTGTACTCTGTGTAGCCGTTTAATTTAATTACCTTAAGCACACTGTTGACTCTACTTATTAGGTCATCGCGGTGTGAGATTAAGAACACGCTCTTGTGCCTGTCTCGTGTCATCTTCTTGAGTACACCTAGTGCGCTATCTACACCACTAGCATCCAATCCGTTGTCAATCAACTCGTCAACAAATAGAATGTTGATGCTTTGGTACAAGCTTTCCCATACATCACGGAATGCCCAACTCATACCTAAAATCAAGCGATTACGTTCTCCCCTCGAAAGATTGTCAAAATCTAAGTCACGTCCGAGTTCTGTAATCTCTACACTGAGATCGTTTAGGAACTTGACACTGTGTGGCAAGCCCAACTGCGCAAGGTAAAAGCCTAGTCGCTGATTAAGATAGTTTAGATTTTGGTCAATGATGCTCTTGCGAATGAAACTGTCCTTGCTGGTTAGTAACTTGAGCAGGAACTCCTGATGGTCACGCAACTTGGCTAGCTGCTGCAAGTAATCATAATCTACTTCCTGCAATGCTGTAGTCTTGAGTTGTTCAATTTGCTCAATATAAGGATTCTCGTTGTTGGTAGTAGTTTCAATTTGTTCTTGAATACTACGCATACTGCTTTGATGTTGATATGCTTCTGCAGAAGTATCATAAAAAGTTTCATCAGGTTGTTGTAGCACACCAATAGCATCAGTTTCCTTTTGATACTTGTCTACCTCAGCTTGTGCTCTTGCTTGTTCCTTTTCCTGTTTGGCGAGATCCTTACGCAGTTGATCTACCAGATGCTCGTGTTTATCTGCATCCACAGTTTGGCTACAAGTTGGACAAGTTTGTGCAGCAGCTTTAGAAATTTGAGCAGTAACTTGTTTAACTCGTTGCTTGGCTTGGCTAAGTGCAGAGTCTGAGACAGACTTAAGCTTTACCAGCTGCGAGCGTTGATTAGCATAAGCACGATAGAATTCCCATGCAGTATGCAGCGCAATCTCTCGATTGATGTCCAGTGTTTCAAGTTGAGTTAGTACTTCGTTAAGATCCGCTAGGTCGGAACGTTTCTTACTTTCCCATGCAGAGCTTTTGATTTCAAAGCTGCGAATAGTTTCGCCAATACGTGTGTTGCTATCTTTCACAGTCTTGATGCGAATCTCTTCGCCCTGTATCTGATCCTTAACTAGCTTACTCTGTTCCTTAAGCTGATCAGCTTTCATGCCTAACTGAGTAATACCCAGCAGTTCCTCAATTAGCTGCCGCTGCTCTGCACTCTTCATAGTAAGGAATGGTTCAGTATAAGTGTTCAGTGCCACTATATGCTTGAACATGGTATGACTTACACCAAACGCAGACTCGATTGCCTTTTGCGTTTCTCTGCTGTCACCTTGCGACTCATCCTGTACTTCAGTATCAGAACCCTTATACTCATTACTGTTAATATAGAAGCGTAGCACGTTTGGCTTACGTCCACGTTCCACACGATACAGCACACTATTGCTTTCCCATTCAACACTGGTAATCATGTTCTTTTGATTACTCTTGTTGATTAGATTGTCCTTCTTGATATTGCTGAGTGCTTGTCCGTATACAGCATAACTTAGTGCGTTGGCAATTGTAGTCTTGCCTACACCGTTACGTGAGCCAGCATCGTCGCCGCCTAGGTCCATGTTCTCGCCTAGCACTAGGATCAGTTGATCATGATCCAACTTGAGTGCCTGGGTAACATTACCTACACTTAGAAAGTTCTTAACAGTTAGATTGGTTATCTTAATCATAGGTTTCTGTAAATGTCCAATAGTAAAGCAGAGTCATATGCTTCACTTTGAATACGCAGCAGTTGCTCGCTTACAATTTGATCCACACTTTCGAACTTGATTTCTGCGCCTGCATCCACTTGTACCTGTTGAGTCTTGTCCTCAATAAGTCCAATCTCTCTACAGCCATATTGTGCATGGAATGTTTCTTTCACAAAGTTGGCCTCTTCGTAGCTGACATCTTTGTCTAGTGTAACACGCATATAAGTTCTTGCATCAAGATATTTGGCAGGGTTTTCTAATAGCTGACTCAGTGGCATGGTACGATACTTTGGTGCATCGGGCCATGCAATGAACTCAGGCTCTTGACCCCAATCTAATATCATCATACCACGCTCGTCGTCCCACGCATCACCGTAGTTGTGGGGGAAGGCGTTGCCGGTGTAAATCACATTGGCGCGCTTTTGGCGAATATGAAAGTGTCCGCTGAACACAGTTTCGATATGCTGCATGTCCTCTATACGCACATCACCGTGGTCGGGCATGGCTACCTTAGCGTTCATCATAAAGCTAGGAAGTTCAAAGTGACCAAACATGTATTTGGCTTTAATCTTCTTTAGTTTTTCATGGTCGCCGGGGATGAGCCAAGGTGCAATAGCAACATCGCCTTCCTGATAAAAATCTTCGTTAATAATATGAATGTTAGGCATGTGCCGAGCCCACGCAACTGATGTTACGTCACGACGGTCACGATAGTAAATGTCATGATTACCCGGAATGAAAAACACTCGATCAAAGTTCTTGCTGAGATGTTCAATCGCATCAAGACTGTAATTGAGTGTGGTAATACTAATGGATGCACGATGGTTGTGCCAATCGCCCATCATGATGGCTACATTACAACCACGCTTGTTAGCAGTAGCAGTAGCCCAACGGATGAACGCAGCACAGTCCTCATTATGGACTGTGCTGTTGCTCTTGGCTCCAAAGTGTATATCCGTGAAAACGGCTGCACGTTTGAATAAATTTGTCATAGTAATAGTTAGCTGATGCTATTACTCATCACCATGATCTCTGGCTTTACGCATGGCTTCTTCATTGTTAAGCTGGCGCGTATAGCTGGGGTTAAGATTATTCATTTCAAGAATGTCATCTCGAATGTTTTGATTACGCTTTTCGGTATTGAGAATACGTGTGAAGCTGTTGGTAATAGCAGCAGTGTAGTAAGCAAAAGGATTTGAGCTCTTGCTTTCGTCAAACTGTAGTCCAATCATGCTCAACTGTAGTAGTGCTTGCCCACGCATTTCATCTACGTAAGTGTATCCACGCCAGTTGCTGCGACTACTATAACGCTCGCAAAGCTTGAGGAACATGCGAGCTAGATTGTCTGTCATTTTGCCCTTGTCCCTGCAATAGTGACCACTTTCGATGTCACCACGCCAATGGCTCTTACCCACACAAAATGGTGCCTTTTCATCTGTGAGCTTGTAGTGTTGGAAGGGAGGGAAGTTTACCTTTACGTGGTGGTCACTAGTAATCTTTGGGGTCTTCTTACGTCCAGGACTTAGCGGGATATGATCCCAAGTCATGATACGGAACACAATATCCGTAACTGCAATATCTTTTGGATCTACTTCGATCGGTGTGCCTGTTGCCTTAGCTTCAACTTCCATACGAGTTGCGCGGGCTTTACGCGCTTGGCTAATGGTTAGCCTATTAATGCGCTCAACACTGGGCAGGATTAGGTCGTAAGTTGAGTCGGTCTTAGCAACGTAGGAACAGTAGCTGTTCTTACTCAAATGAATTTCGCGTAGCAGATCTTTGTTTGTTAGATACTTCATGTGGTTCCTTAGTTGTAAAAACGCCAATTATAGTAATTATCTGACTATTTTAGCGACTATAAATATAGATGTCAAGGAGTATTATGGTGGCGTCCCTAATTAACAATGTTGTTAAACAAACAGGTAAATCTCTGGGCAAAGAGATAGGCAAAAGCCTGATCAACAAGTTGCCCGGAAAAGTAAGAGAATTAGCTAGTGGGTTCCTTAAAGACCAACTGGAAGGACAAACACTGACTGGTCGAAAGAAGATTCGTCCTATACGAGCTAGTGCATCAGTTAGCCAAGATTGGCGTTGTCGCTTACGTTGGCCCGACGCCGAGACCATGTACTCCGACGGTGTGTTCCAATACTTGCCCGGAAGAAACACAATAATTTGGCCCTACACTCCGCAGTTTACAGTTAACTATCAAGCTAGTTACGAGATGATCAAAACTCTGCAGACTAACTTTAGTACACCAGCATATTCTAGCAGTGAAATGTCCACTATAACTATTAGCGGATTGTTTACGGCAACAAATATTGCCGAAGCAAATTATCTGTACGCTGTACTGCACTTCTTAAAGAGTTCCACAAAAGGACATAACTTTGAGGGAGATGCTACCCGTGTTGGACGCCCACCGCCCATTCTTAAATTAACATATTTGGGTGAAGGTGGAGTTAAAGAACTACCCGTAGTGGTTCAACAGTTGAACCTAGACTATCCAACAGAAGTAGACTATGTTCGCACAGACATGACGTCGGACAGTGCAGGACTACAGAATAGAGACACAGCGGGATTTGCTATACCACCAAGTATGGTTCCCACAGAGATGACCATTGGCGTGACGCTAGTTCCAGCATATGCAAGATCAGATTTGATCAGTGCAGATTATTCTACCACTAAATTTATTAATGGCGAACTGATAGGTAAAGGATTCTTCTAATGGCCAAGTATAGTAAGACCAGTCCTTGGTATAGCACTCAGCAAGTTCAGGGAACACTAGATCTAATAACACCTAGACCCATACCAGCATCTGTAGAAGATGTTCCGTATGAAATTGATCCGGTGTATAACTTTCGTCCAGACCTACTGAGTAACGACTTATACGAAACACCAAAACTATGGTGGGTATTTGCTATGCGTAATCCTAACGACCTACGTGATCCTATATCAGATTTTGTTAACGGTACAGTTATTATGGTACCGTCGCATGCTAATCTCAAAAGATATCTAGGAATCTAAAATGGATTATCTTCCTATACCGCGATTAGATGCTCGCCCTTATCGAAACATCTTACATGAGTTTGATAGCTACAACTACACGATAGTTTTGCGTGTGTTCAAACTTGAGGACCTTAAAAAGTTTACAGTAGAAGGCGGTCGCCCAAACAACTGGGATGTATTTGATAATACAACTGTGGTAATAGCAGCAACAGGCGGTACTGCTAGCTTTCCAAATCGCTGGGGTTCCAACGAACAGCATAGCGATACGTTTATTGAAAATACAACTATAACAATCCCATTGGGCGCACGTGGTATTGGTGGCGGTAATACCGGAGGCAACATTCAAATTAATATCAAAGAACCAAATGGTGTTAATTTCTTGCCAACGCTATTAACAGCGTTTAACGTACTAAATGATTACACGCAAGATCAGGTACTGTCGTCAACAGAAGAAGTACCAATCTTACTTTCTATATTTTTCAATGCCCCAAATAATGCAAATGCAGCGTCGTCTCCTACCGATATATATCAACAACTATCATCAACAGTGCGACACATACCAATCAGACTAATTAAAGTTGGTTTTAACATTTCTTCGTCGGGTACTGCGTATAACATCGAAGGATGTTCATATTCTACGTATGCACAATTTGCATCGGCGCAACGTGCTTTGTACGAAAAAATAACAGAGCTAAAAGGATACAAAATCAAAGATTACCTTGAAGATCTTGCGATACAAATGAATAGCACGCAAGAAGAGATGACCAAGGATCAAACCACCGGCACACCTAGAACAATCTATTCCTATTCCATTGTCCCTGTTGGTAAGAGAGCAGAGATATTTTTTGATAGAACATTAAGTTCTACCCTGACAGATGGCGGGTCTATAGCAGATAGCCCAATGAAAAGTCCGCAAGATATTGTTCAATTGTATGAAGCACCAACCGAAACGTCAGACGCACAAGTAGCAGGCGCACTAGTGAATGAAATTCAGGCGCCTGTACCAAAACCACTTAAACTAACGGACGCTGACAAAATACGTAGACGTCTTAAGTTTCTTGCGGCAATGGACAAGTACGGTATTGTGGATCCTGCTGAACGTGCGCAATTTTATGCACAGTGCTTGCACGAATCGGGTACCTTCAAATTTCTAGCAGAAACTGCTAATGGTCGCAATTATGATATTACAGTTAATCCAAAAAAAGCTGCAGCTTTGGGTAACACAGTAGCAGGCGACGGACCACGATACAAAGGTAGAGGTTATATACAGGTAACAGGCAAGAGTAACTATGCAAAGTGTGGCAAGTTTCTTGGTAAAGATCTAGTTGTCGAACCAGCACTGTTAGAACAAGAAGATCTTGCAGCAGAATCTGCATGTTGGTTTTGGGTTAGCACTGTTAGAACACAACTAACAAAGCGTCCAAATTCTAAATCATACATAAAATCAGGCAGACCCAGAACACCAGTTGACTTTACTAATACCTATCTGGTAACACATATTGTTAACGGCGGTTTCAATGGCCTTGAAGATCGCTTAACAAAATTTGGACAAGCTAAACTAGATAAAGATGTTACAAAAGGTAAGGAAGTTGTAAGTACAGGAAGAATTTCTGCACTACAAGCTGGCGCCGGAGCAAACGGTAATACCAATCCAACTGCGGGCGCACAACAGCAGTCATCCGGCGATCCTAGCAGCACAAGTCAAGAGCCAGAAGCTATTGACAAAGATGCAATTGAAGCAGCAAAAAAACGTAAAGAAACACAATTGGCAGTACTGCGAGCAGCAAACAGCGACGGTGTAACATCATCTGTGCGTTCAGTAAAACTTGGTCAGGAAATGACTGTCACGTCTGTGGTTGAACTGTTAGCACTAAACAGTACCTATTGCCTAGAAGCAATCAAGAATATTGAAACTGAAGGCATGCCTGCCTTCATTCCTTATATTAAGGTTTATCCTACTTACGAATTTCTAGGATACGATCCGCAATTTAACGTACTAAAGAAGAGAGTAACATTTAATGTTGTTGGTATCGAATGGGCATCACCTGCAGCAGGACCAGTGCCTGATCCTGAAAAACTCGCAGACGAAATAAAAAATAGCACTATTCGCGGATACAACTATTTGTTTACCGGCAAGAATATTGATATTCTAAGTTTAGACTTAAACTTTAATACAACATTTTATACAGCGAATGCACGTTATATAGAAGGTTCTTCTACTAACGCCGCAGCATCTAGCAGTTCGGTAGAATCTGGACAACCAACTACCCCTGTTGCATCGGGCGAGACTGGTACTACCGGAACTAGTGCATCAGGTTCTATGTCATCTACTGCAAACGTATTGCCCGATAGGGATACAGCATCTAAGGGCATGCCCAAAGATTTTAACGAAACTGAAATGAGATTTAAAAGTCTGTTGCCGAGCGTATTTGCTAACAGTCCAGACTTAATTACGTTGGATATGGAAATAGTAGGCGATCCGGCGCTCATAGCCAAAAGCGAAATGGCCCTTACAGCCGAAGAATTTAAATATCAATATCTAGATTGGGAAGCTAATAGAGAAAAACCTGTACTAGATCGAAGTGCTGATCCTACGGGATTCTCTACTTCTTTCTTCCTCTTTACTTTGGGTAATCCGGATCCTACCTTGCGATCAAATGCAATGGTAGCGGGATATTATCAGTATATGACTGTAACTGCAAACTTTAAAGAAAGCGGAGCATTTACTATGAACGTAAACGCAGTTAAAGACTCGCGTCTTACTGTGTCTACGCCCGAAGCAAAAGCAGCTGGTGCAAAAGCAGACCAAACAGTTAAAGAAAATGCCGAAGCAACTAAGGAGTTTAGCACTACATCTAAAGAACTTACTGCCGCACTCAAGACTGCAATTGATGTACCTGGTGGATCAAATCTGACTAGCACATTGAAATCACTTGTGCAAGTTGGTTTAACTAATTTTGAACAAACATTGTCTACCGGATTATCAACTGCTGCTGGAAGTTTTGCAAACAATCTTCTAAGTAGCTATTCTCCTAAGGTAACATTGCCAACGGCAGATATTAGTGCGGTGATTAAGGATGCAGGATCTATTCCAGGTATGCCGAGCGACTTTGAACTGGAAGAAACATTGCCTGCTAGTGTTAATCAAAACGTAACTAAAGATTTGGTAATGTTTGTTAACTTGGATCCAAACCCAACTAAGGATGTGACAAAACCAATAGTCAATTCATTGTTTGACCAATTTGCAACGCAGGATAAGGCAGCAGCAGCGTTAGAGAACTTTGTTGGGTCGCTAGTATCAGGTCCGGACATACAGAATCAATTACAGAACATGCTGTCAGGTTCAGTTAATGCAATAACAGACGCACTTGCAGGAGGACTCACAAGTGCAGCATCGGGCGTAGCATCGTCGTTCCTAGCTAAGACTCCCGCACTATTGTCGGGTAATGGTAAAGCGTTAGCGGCCACAGGAAATTTGTCTACTACATCTAATGCAGTTGGTGCGTTAATGGGGCAAGCAATACAGACTGCCGCAGCAGCAACACCTTCGGTAGCAAACAAACTGTCTGCACTACTACCAGGATTTAAAGTACCAGGTGCGCCGGGACTAACTACGGAAAACTCTGCAGCATTGCAACCCAGTTTAGCATCTGCTTTTGAAGAACTAGCAAGTAAGAGTCCTGATTTGAACTTGCCCGCAACCTCTTTCTCTGCACCAAATGCTACTACAGTTGCAGGTGATTCAATTGATGCAATACAAAGTCAATTGAACAGCGCATTGTCGCCAGATCAACTTAAACTAGAAGCTCGCGCATCGTTTAATCGAATTACTGATATCTCGAAAGGTATTAAAGTTGCGAGCCCGTCGCTATCTACTGCAGCAAATGCTACAGCTAAATCTTTGGTAAATGCAGTAGGCGGTCAGTCAGCTATGCCAGGTAGCGCATCTTCTCTAACTGCTGTGGCTAAATCTGCAGGCAGCGCAGCGGGCGCAACCGTAGCCAAAGCCGCAGAAAGCATAATTAACAAGGCTAGTAATAACCCTCTAATGTCAGCTGCTAGTTCTAAGAAGTTGCAAACATCGTTTACACAAGATGCAGTTGCTAATCTAGCAGGGTTAACTGTTGACACAGTTGCGGCCCTTGCTGCTGCACAACCGCAAACAGCTAATCTGATAAAGAACTTGCCACTTGATGTTAGCACTATGAGTGCATTGTCCTCCTCACAAATTGCATCTATTAAAGAAAAGTTTGCAGTAGCGAGTCTGGCAGGTAGTGGTGCTATCAAGAACTTATCTGCCGGTAGCATATCAACGGACATAAATGCTATAGCAGTGAGCGCAAAAGGACTAGCGCAAAAATCACTATCAGGTGTTAAGCAATCCGTAAGCGTATCTATTAAGGGAGTTATCTAGTGGCACAGGCTGGACCATTTTTAGTTAATAATACTAATAAATCTAATTCATTAACTAATTCGGGGCCGTATGTTGCCACCATAATGAATAACCTTGACCCTACGTGTATGGGTCGTATCCAAGTATGGATTCCAGAACTTAGCAGTGTCCCCGCAACAGACCAGTCTGGCTGGCTAACAGTCAGTTATGCTACGCCATTCTATGGTGTAACCAATTTAAAATCTAGTTCCAATGCTGATATAACGGGCACAAGTCAATCATATGGCATGTGGTTTGTACCTCCGGACATTGGCGTACAAGTATTGGTTATGTTTGCCAACTTGGACTTAGCTAGAGGCTTTTGGTTTGCATGTGTTCCTAACCAATTAATGAATCATATGATTCCGGGTATTGCACAACGCGGTGCAACTAACACAACATCACCGGACCGTGACCCTATTACAGAATATAACAAAGTTACTGTTGGTTCTTTTACCACACAGTCTGAAGTATATTCAGATCCGACAAAAGCACCACCGCACTTGGTGCAAGCTGCTATTCTTGAACAACAAGGACTAGCACAAGACGAAGCACGTGGACCTACTACCAGTACTGTGCGTAGAGAAGCACCATCTAGCGTGTTTGGTATCAGTACACCGGGTAAGATTATTTCTCGTGCAGGCCCATCACCAACATCGGGCTCACAAGAGTTCTTAACAGTTACAGGCCGAACTGGTGGACATCAATTTGTAATGGACGACGGTGATGCACTTGGGCAAAATCAAGTGGTTAGAATTCGCAGCTCTAGTGGCGGCATGGTATTAATCAATGATACTATTGGTTCAGTATATGTTATCAATCAAAACGGTAGTGCGTGGGTTGAACTAACAGCTAACGGTCGTATCGATGTGTATGGCAAGGGCAGTGTTAGTGTACATGCTGAGAAGGATCTAAACCTAACAGCTAACAATGACATCAACGTGCTAGCAACAAATAACTTTAATGTGGTCGCAAGTAATATTAATACCGAAGCAGTTGAGCAACGACATCTTGGTAAAGCTAAGTTCTACCAACGTAGCCCAGACATGATTCAAGAAAGCGATAGTCTAACACTTATTGCAAAGCCAGGTGCAGGTGGGGGCAACTCTGCTAGCTCATACGGTAGTGGGTTAACCATTCAGGCACAAAACGGAACCATGCAGTTTGTAAATGAGTACAAAACAACTGCAGGCAAAGAAATTACTTTTGAAACTGGTACTAGTTTCCAAGTCAATGCCTCAGGATTAATTACCCTGAAGTCAGGCGGAAAACTAGAACTAGATGCCGCAGGTGGGATATGGGAATCAGTTAAGGCAGGTTCAGGTACAATTGCTAGCTTTAGCCAAAAAGTTGATCTTGACTTTACCAATGGCGACAACGATGGCGATGTACATCCTGTTACAGGATGGACTAGTAGCAAGAACTGGTACGAAGGTGCTAGTACAACTATTACTGCCCTACAAAAGGATTCAAGAACTTCTGCAGTTATTGACATACCCAAGCCTTTCAACAGCGGCGTGCAACAAAGTCATGTGCCAATTACCCCGCAGCATGAACCTTGGACTGCGCATGAGATTAATGTAAACACTAGCGCAACAGATGCACCTACAGGAAAAGCCACAGGCGATAGTGTATTCTCCAATGGTTCGGGCGTTGCGTTCCCCGCTGATACTTCTAAATTAGTATCGGGCAGCAAATCATTTGCACTAACAGAAACACTGGCTAATTTCGTAAGCGAGATGGCCATTAACTTTGATACATTCCGTGAAGATATTGCTGCTGCAGCAAGTCGCGGACGTTATGATACGTTGCCGAACGGCGACCCAATGATAAATCCAAACGGATTCATTGGCAGATATCAGTTGGGAATGTCATTACTTAAGGGTTTGGGCATAACAACAGTGGACACGCAATCTAAAGCTGCTGCACTCAGCGAAGCAAGCTGGACTCCTGCAACACAGGAAATACTATGCCCACGATTTAACAATGCCGCAATCTTTAGCCCGCCAAACACACCTCAGTTAGGCACCGGTGGACCCAACGGATTCTTGTTAGACTACGCGCTACAGGACAAATGCATCATTGCTTCTACCTATTCAAACTACTTAAGCTTGAAGTCAATAGGGATTATTACTGGTGCCCGTGAAGAAAGCGGTGCAGATCGTGCAGGTTGGTTGAAATTAGTGATGTTCATGGGTCTAGGCAACAAGCAAGGGTTCTCTAAGTTTGCACCAAGCATGCAATTAACAGCAGAAGATGTGCGCAAGTTAACAACAGACGCAAATAACTTGGGTAACGGTGCAATTGGCCTGTATGTTCACTGGAAGATATTGAAGAAATCACCCGCAGCATATCCTTATAAGGATGCCAGCGGCACAACATCTTATGGCTACTTTACACAGGGTAGCAAAACTCAGGTAGATTAAGGATAACTATAGCAAATGGCATTTCTCAAAACATTTTCAGGTTATAGTTCTACATTAACTAACAAGCCCGATACAACTATCACGGATATAGACCTAATTAAGCGGGATTTAACTAATCATTTCTCGATCAAGCGGGGAGAAAAACTAGAAAATCCTAACTTTGGTACTATTATTCCCTACTTGCTGTTTGAACCCTATACAGACGAGATTGTGAGTGCTATTGAAGACGACGTTGTACGTATTGTGGGTTTTGATCCGCGCTGCAGACTAGATGTTGTTGCAGTTGATCAAGTACAAGACGGACTAGGTGTAAGAGTGGCATGCGAAATCACCTTTATACCATTCTCTGCGTCGGACACAGTGAGCTGGGAATTCTCAACTGAAGGGTACATAAGACCTACGTCGTAGCCATTAATTACCCTGGTTTTTGCTTAATATAAATAAAGACACAGGGTAAATTTATGAGTGACGTATCAAAAATATTTGCAGTTGAAGATTGGAAAAAGATATATCAAGCGTTTAGTCAGATTGATCTAAGCAGCTATGACTTCGATAATCTACGCAGAGTATTGCTAGATTACGTAAAGACCAACTTCCCCGAAGACTTTAACGACTTCATTGAAAGCAGTGAATTCGTTGCGCTAATCGACATGATGGCGTACATGGGACAAAGCATTGCGTTTCGAATAGACCTAAACAGTCGTGAAAACTTCATCGATACTGCAACACGTCGTGACAGCGTTATTAGAATGGCGCGTCTGGTGGGCTATACCCCAAAGCGTAATATTCCTGCTAGCGGCATGCTCAAGCTTACCACTATAAGCACGACACAAGACCTAGTGGACAGCAACGGTAACAACCTACGTAATTTACCCATTACTTGGAACGATGCAACTAACCCTGATTTTCAAGAACACTTTAACATTATTCTAGGTCAAGCAATGAGCACAAACCAGCGCGTGGGTAAGCCTGCTCGTCGTGCTGTGATTAATGGCGTTACTACAGACCTGTATGAGATCAACAGCCTAAATTCAAGTCCAGTACTACCGTTTGCACAGAAAGTGGGCGGCGTTAACATGAACTTTGAAATGGTAGGCGCATATATTGACACAGACGGTACACTAACAGAACGTGTACCTGTGCCAAACAGCGGTTTTAGCTTGCTGTATCGCAATGACGGCAAGGGCAACGGTAGTCCAAACACTGGCTGGTTCGTAATGTTCAAGCAGGGCACACTAGGTAGTGCAGACTTTGGAATTGCAGATGCGTTGCCTAACCAAGTATTAGGTATTAATACATCGGGCATCAATAATACAGACACATGGCTGTTTGAATTAAGTGCAGACGGTAACTTCACAGCATTGTGGAGAAACATTTCAGAAATTAGCGGCAACAACATCATTTATAATTCATTATCCCGCAATATTCGCAAGGTGTACAGCACGGTTGGTCGTGACAATGATGGCGTAGACTTAGTATTTGCCGACGGCACATTTGGCGACATCCCTAACGGAAACTTCCGTTACTACTATCGCACTAGCAACGGTCTAGCATATCAAATTAGAACATCTGACATGCCGCGTGTAACAAATTCAATAAATGTTCGAACTAAGAACGGACAAGTTGCCACAATGAATATGAATTTTGCGTTACGCACCAACGTAAGTAACAGTAGTCCCGCAGAAAGCTTTACGGATATCAAGACTCGCGCACCACAAGCATATTACACACAGAATAGAATGATCACGGGCGAAGACTATAACATCTATCCGGTGATCACAAGCCAGAACGTACTTAAAGCTAAGGCAGTAAATCGTACAAGCTCAGGTACAAACCGTTACTTAGACGTAGTTGACCCAACCGGACGTTACAGTTCAATTAAACTGTTTGCAGATGACGGTATCATCTATCAAAAGGACTACAACGAAACATTTACGTTTGCATGGTCGGACCTTGCTAACGAAATTAACAGTGTGATCCAAAACACAATCAGACCATATCTAGTTAACGAAGAGTTGACTAACTTCTACTATGTAAAATTTGATAGAATAAGTTTCTTGTCGTCGGGATTACTATGGAATGGTTTGCATAATTCAAACAACATATACGATGGTTACTTTGTAGATAGCTTTGGCGCAGCTAGAGCATTTGGCCCAGAAGCAGGTTCATATCCTACTAATACTGCTGCTAAAGGCACACTGCTAAAGTTTATTGCGCCTAATGGCTATTACTACGACAGTACTCGTACACTACAACGATCTACAAATACAGTTAATACTTGCGTATTATCAAATGCTAGTGTTACAGTGACTACTACAAATTCAGTGGCCAATGTGCTAGTTGGTATGAATGTATCGGGCTCGGGTATCCCATCAAACACAACAGTTGTTGCAGTTACAGCAGGCACTACAAACTCAATAACGCTAAGTCAAGCAGCCACAATAACTAATCCTAACATAACGCTAACATTTGTGCAGCCATCTTACGTTTGGGTTAAGATTATGAATTTGATAGGCGACGGCAGCAATAGCGGAGCAGGCGCATTGTCCGATGGGTCAGGCCCAATTGCATTCAACGACGTAGTACCAACAAATTCTATTTTGTCGGAAGCAATGCCTGCAATGAGTCGTGACTTAGGCTCGCTAGAATCAACTATCTTAGATGCTATACAAAATCAAGTAGACTTTGGTATAGGCTACGATAGACTAAATTCTATATGGTACTATATTGACGCAAGAGACCTAAGCACAAATGTAGATTTTAGCTTAGACTACGCACAAAACACATCTAAGACTAATGCAGATGCTAGCTGGCTAATGAAGTTTGAATATCGTAACGAACAATACAAGGGTACTGTTCGCTTGCTACAAACTATCTTTAGAAGTGAAGATCAAAATAAGTTCTACTTTGACAGTTCACAGTTGATTAAAGATCCATTGACAGGCAAGGTAGTAAGCGACCAAGTTGTAGTACTAAAGACTAACAGCGATTGGAGCAACGGTGATCGCGCATATAGCAAGGACATTAAATTTCATATCATTGACAATATACAAGACATTGACGGATATGCGAACCCACAAGAAGTTCGCGTAAGTTTTGCGGACGAAAATAATGATCAGGTACCAGACGACTTAGATAGTTTTAACAAGCTTGTTAACACAACTGCACCTAGTGCAACTAAACAATACGGATTTACCAGCGGTGACTTTGTGGTAGTGTTTGAACGCTACACAGACTCAACTGGTTTCTATCGTTGGAGACTACGTACAACTAGCGACATTGTTGTTGTTAACAGTTTGTCAAACATTGGTTCAACAGATCCTAATCTAGATCCTTATGTAGATGGACAACTAATCTATGTACGCGACACTGAAAAACTATATGTGTGGAAGGAAACTGACGCAACATACTATTCTACAAGTCTTTACAAGTCGTACTATGGTCGTGAAGCATTGCAATTTAAGTATGAACACAATGCAGCAGACACACGTAGAATTGATCCAGCACTAAGCAATCTGATTGACATATATGTAATGACCAAGACATATAACAACGATTTGCGTAACTGGTTAAAATTTGACCGCAATGATCTAACTAAGCCAACAGCGCCAACAAGTCAAGAACTGCGCGACTTGTTAAGCAGTATTGAAACAGTTAAGGGCATGAGCGATGATATCATCTATCATCCTGTAGACTTTAAGATACTGTTTGGTTCTAAGGCAGATCCTGGACAACGTGCTAAGTTTAAAGTGGTGCGTAATTCATCAAGCTTGGTAAGTGACAATGAAATTAAGAGCAGAATTGTAAGTGCAATTGACGTATTCTTTGCTAATGCAAACTATGACTTTGGCGATACATTCTACTTCACTGAACTAGCAGCATTTGTACACTTGCAGTTAACAGGATTAATAAGTAGTGTGGTCATTGTACCAGAAAACACATCAAGCGAGTTTGGCGACTTGTTCCAGATAACAAGTATGCCGGATGAAATATTGATACATGATGTCACAGTAGACGATATTGTGATTATCGAAAGCGTAACACCAGCAACAATAACTAATTAATATGGCTAAAGCATTTCAACGCAGTTACAAGTTTTTACCAGAAGTATTTCAAACAAGTCTAAACCGTAGATTCTTAGCATCTACGATGGACCATTTGGTAACCCCAAGTGACCCAAGACAATTGAATTACTATGTAGGACGTAGATATGCAAAAGGTGCAACGTCAACTGATAGATTCTTAACAGAGAATAATGAACTAAGAAACGCTTATCAACTTGAAGTTGGTGCAGCATCAGTGAACCCAGATGGTACATATGCCTTTGGTGCTACTGCAGAAGACTTTATCAATGCCCTAAACTATTATGGTGTTGATAAAAATAATCTACAAAACGCACTAGCTGACGATTTTAAACCAGCTGATTTTAAGATTAGTTTAGACAAGCTGATCAACTATGATCAGTACTACTGGATGCCCAACGGCCCGGACGCAATACCAATAAGTTTTGCAATTGCCAACTTACTGTTCATTAAATTGTCCGCATTTGACAATACAGTACTAGGTTATTACGACGATAAAAATATATACGTGTCAACTAGTAATCAATCTTCATTGGTTGATAGTTTTCCTACAGTAGATGTAACACGAGCAGTTGCAGACACAACAGTGGCATTTAAGCTACCACGTGATCCGCAGATTAGACAGAGTCAGAATCAAGTAGCTGTACCCGCAGGCAGTATGATTGGCGTTGCAACTAACGGGCACCCATTTTACACATACACAATGGGCAGCAAAGAAAAGCTTAATGATGTTACGTATACAATAAACACGCCTTTCTTAGAAAATCACACAATTACATTTGATAGTACTAGCAGCAATTTAGCAAATGAATTTAATCGCAGCGAGGATGTGCAGCACGTCAGTCCTACAGAATTTGCAGGACATCCAGACATTAACGGTGTGTTCCACTATCACGCATACAGTTCAGAACTAGGCGATTCAGTTAGCGGACATAGTAAGATACTAGGGTATGCGTTTGACGGCTTCCCAATCTACGGACCACGTGGTTATACTAACGCAGACGGCAGCGGCTCAATCATTAACATGACCAGCAGCTATCGCATCAAAGGTGCAACTGCTGTTCGCGGCACACCAGACGGTAGATATGTTGAAGACTACGAATACATTGCAAATCTAGGAACACTTGACGTTAACAATGGACGTTTTTGCGTAACACCAGATTTCCCTAACGGAACGTATGCATACTTCTTAACAGTTGACAACGCTAACGATCCGGTATTCCCATATGTAGTTGGTCCAAGTTGGACAGGTAGCCCAATCCAACAGTCTAGTACAATTCAAGTACCAACTACAGCATCGGCATTCACTGGCGTCCCGTCTATCGATATTGAACGAGACGTAATTGGACAGCAGAGATTTGCAATTGGCGATGTTACGTTCATGAATGGACTCAAAGTAACATTTGATGCAACAGTACTACCTGCTTCTTATCGTAACAAAACATATTACGTAGAAGGTGTTGGTAGCAGTATTCGTTTGCTTGACGTTGATTTATTAGTACCAAACGGACTAGAACAAGATATCAACTACGGCTTTCTAAACAAGCATTACATTACTATTGCACGTTCTAGTCTAGACGGGAATGCGTGGAGTCGCAGTAATCGTTGGTTCCATTATCGCGTACTAGAGCATACTGCTAAAGTACTGGAGCAAGATTTTGTAATCGATCAAGCAGAAAAAGCCAAACGTCCTGTTGTGGAATTTGACAACGATATCGCATTGTATAATCATGCACGTCGTAACGTTGCAGTAGTAGATGCATTTGATCAAGTAGAAATTGATGCTCTAAGCAACGTGATGGCAGCATCTGGATATTCTGCGGATGGTGTTGGCCTAGAGAACGGCATGAAAGTTGTGTTCTCTGCTGATACAGATTTGCAGGTACGAAACAAGATTTACGAAGTAACAATTGCCAGTCTAGACGAAGGACGTAAGTCTATATACAATCCGGGTGCAATTGGCACAGCGCCATACGAATGGCTAGCTACCAACACCGGTGATGTATTCAACATTCAAGGTGATTTTAGAAATAAAACAATTGAACTTAAAAATGGTGATGATATTATACCTTCTAATCTGTACTCAACAGATGTAGTATATAACATTCCTGCAATTACAGAAATTACAGTAACTAACGGAGGAAGTGGGTATGCTACAGCTCCTACTGTAAGTCTAATAGATACTGTTACTAGTTTACCTGTTGGTGGTTCTGCAGTTGCAACATTAGTTGGAGATGCAGTAGATTTTATTACTATTACCAACCCAACTACTTCTACAACCGCAGTGACTGTAGTAATTGCAGCACCGGGTGCTGGTGTAACAGCTACTGCTGGTGTAACCATTGGTACAGAAGAACGTATTGAAATTACGCTAGTAACAACACTATTATCACTAGACGATATTGAATTAACAGCATACGACTATCAGCCTAATATTGTGTTAACAGAAGTTGCAAGTGTTAGCGATTATGATGGTATCGTAGTTACTGACGGCAATAGTAATGCAGGTAAGAATTTTTATTATCTAAACAATGAGTGGGTTCAGTCGCAGAATAAAACAGCAATCAATCAAGAACCACTGTTTGATTTGTTTGATTCTAACAAAACAAGCATTGGCGATCGAGCAACATATGTAGGTAGCACATTCATTGGTAGCAAGTTGTTCTCGTTCAAACGAGGAACAGGTACTAACGATAGCGAAATTGGCTTCCCTCTGAGTTATAAGTCTGTTGGCTTAACTGGCGACATTCAGTTTGAATGGAATCATAGCCAGGACATATTCCAATTTACTCTGTCAGAAACTACTACAGAACTAGCTTGCGAAAGTTTCTACACACTTAACGTAAACGATGATTCGCTTCGTTCTGTTGTGCTTGATAGTCCAATCATTGGCAAACCTCCTGTAATTGATCTACGTTACGTGGACGTAGAAACTAACGAAGTTGAATTAAAAATCTCCGTCATTGAGAGTGATGTACAACAAACAGTTATAGTTGAGCTCAACGATCAATTGCTGTATCAGGGTCAAGACTACGATCTGGTTGATAGAGTAATTGACTATGCAACAGCAGTTGACGGAAAAGTAAAGCAAGTTAAAGCAAACAGTTTACTAGTATTCAGAAATACATTAAAAGTCAACGACAAGTTAATGATCACACATTGGACTAATGACGACATTACAGAAACAGACTTGGTGTTGAGGCTTCCTTTAAGTCTAACAACAAATCCTTCCAATCAACAAATTTCTGTAATGACGTTTGGTGAACTAGCATCTCATTTAACTAGCGGCGCACAGTTACTAACAACGTTAGATGGTCGTTCAGTTGGCAACAACAATCTATTCATACAACCAACACTAGATTCCTATTGCACTAAGTTTGGTTATCACAACGGTAACATCTTATTAGCAATGGCCTTGCTAAAGAATAGAACACTGGGCTTTGTTCAAAGCTTAGAATATGCACGTAACGAATTTACTAAATTTAAAAATTCTGTAATACAGAAGTATAATACAGTTGTATTTGACGAAGAAAATCCAGTGCCAACAATGCTGGACAGTATTCTATCGGAATACGTACTGGGTAAAACAGCAGACTTCCCATTCTATGACAGTGACATGGTTCCGGGATATACAAACTTTGTGGAAAATAGCTATAAGGTTCGCTATCAGGAAGACAAGACCTATCCTCTAACTACGGCATACGTAGATGAAGAGTCAAATAGAAAGGCTGTACTAGTTTATCACAACGGCATACTACTCGCACGTTACCAAGACTACGACTTTGATACTCCTTTGTCGTCGCTTACAATCTCAACCAATTATCCGCTAACACAGAATGATGTGATTGTTGTTCGTCAGTACGATACTACTACAGAGAACTGGGTTGCTGCTACTCCTGCAAAGCTGGGCATTGCACCAGCATATGTGCCAGCACTAACAACTATACAGCAGCCATCGGGACTAGTAACTGTTATTAGAGGACACGACGGAAGCCTGACGCCAGCATTTGGCGATCAGCGCGACGAACTGCTACTTGAACTAGAGAACAGAATCTATAACAACATCAAGAAACAAGGCAGTGATTCTTACAAGCAGGTACTAGATAAATTTGCATTACTGCCGGGCTACTATCGTTCTAGCGAAAGAGACTTTCAGAATTACATCGATGTATTTGACAGATTCTTTGGACAATGGATCCTTAAGTCCAAGCTAAACTACAGCAGTCATCCTGTTACTAGTGACCCGTGGCAATGGAATTATCGCGGTCAGGAAGATGTGTTTGGTAATAAGATTCTAATTGGCAGCTGGTTTGGAGTATATCGTCACTATTTTGACACACCATATCCAAACGTTACACCATGGGAAATGCTAGGCTTCCACGAAGAGCCAACATGGTGGGCAAGTGAATACGGCACTGCTCCATACACCAAGCAAAATACAAAACTGTGGGAAGACCTAGAACAGGGTCTAATTCGTCAGGGTTATCGTGCAGGTGTTGACACACGTTATGTGCGATACAATGCCGAACACAGACTACAGGATATCATCCCAGTAGACGATCACGGCGTACTATTGTCACCTGATGCATCACAGCTAGTTAAGATTACAGATCAAAGATTGTTAAATCGTGATTGGCAGTTTGGTGACTGCAGTCCGGTAGAACAAGCTTGGATTAGAAGCAGCGAATATCCATTTGCTGTGCAACTGTATCAGGCATTGACCAATTCTCGTCTATACTTTGGATCAGGATTTGATTTACTTGATACTGCATTTGATGCAGTAACTAATACTCTGCAAAAGATATACGACACAACTATTACCTCAGTAGGTAAAGTAGTACGTCAATCTGATGTCGAAGCAAGTGTTACTAATACTTACACTACTGGATATTTTGTTTGGATACAAGCAAGAGCCAAGTCACTTAATATTGACCTAAGCGAGTTTAACAATTTTGTATCGGGTATATGCCCTCGACTGATGTTTAGAATGACTGGCTTTACTGACAAGGATAAGTTGCAGGTATACATTAACGCAGTTGCACCTGGCAGTAAGAACTCATTAAGCTTGCTACCGGATAGCAACTATCAATTGCTACTAGATCAAAGCAGTCCAATTGATACATTAACCTATAGTGGCGTAATTATTACCCGTACTGATACCGGCTGGAGAGTAGAAGGATACGACACAGAGAAAGCATACTTCAGTATATTACCAAGCTTACATGACGAAGGTCAAAAAGACTCATTGCGTGTAGGCGAGCAGTCGTCGTCTTATCTAGATTGGAGAGACGGTTACTATTACATTAAAGGACAAGTAGTCAAGTATAACGGACTATTCTTCAGAGTAACAACAGATCACACAAGCAGCAGTGCGTTTGACTTTGAAAACTTTGCAGCACTACAAACATTGCCTGTACAAGGTGGTATTGTTGCAACATATTGGAAAACATTCAGTACAAATCCTGCTAAGGTTTATTACGGAACCGTCTTTTCAACTGCGCAAGAAGTATTTGACTTTATAATTGCATACGGACGTTATCTAGAAAATCAAGGATTTGTATTTGATCAGTTCGACAATGACCTAGGCTCAATTCGCAATTGGATACTATCTGGTAGAGAATTCCTATTTTGGAGTCTACAGAACTGGAACAACGGGTCGTCGTTAACACTAAGCCCTGCAAGTCAGTTTGTGCAGATGTATGTCCCGCAAGGTGACCTTGACCCACTGTACGGAGTATATTCGGATCCTAACGGCGTGTTGGATCAAAACGGTACACCACTACGTGCAAACAGCATTGCAGTAGACAGAAACTTTGACCTAATCACAGTATCGTCTGTTACAGCAGATCGCTCAATCTACTTGCTAAAAGCAGTTATAAGCGAGTTTGACCATTTGGTTGTGTTTGACGATAAGACTGATTTCAGTGATATCGTATTTGATTCAACAACTGGCGCAAGACAAGAACGTTTAAAGATTAAGGGAAGTAAGAGCAATAGTTGGAATGGTAAACTGTTTGCACCAGGCTTCACCCTAGATCAAGCTAACATCAACGATTGGCAGAGTTACACAGATTACAGAAATGGCGATCTTGTTAAGATTAGCACCACAGTATACATAACAACAACTGTGCATAACAGTGGTGATATATTTGATTATTCTAAGTGGAAGAAGCTGGCAAAGCAACCTAAGAAGTTCCTGCAGCCAAACTTAGAATCAATGGCTGCGCGTCTTGAACAGTTCTATGACCTCAGTGTTGATCAGATTACAAGCGACGTTAGTTCTTATGCTCGTCACTTGATTGGATTCCAGCCAAGAGATTATCTACAGTCATTATTAGTAGATGACGAATCTCAGTTTAAGTTCTATCAAGGCATGATTACGCAAAAGGGTACAGAGCAAGCAGTAACCAAGTTACTACGCGGCATTAATCCTAACAGTGAATTGTCAGTTGATATCAAAGACGAATGGGCATTCCGTATTGGCGAATTTGGTCTAGCAGATAACACAGACGAAGTTGAATTACTACTAGACTCAAACGATTTAGAATTTTCTAAGATAGCACTAGATCTAGATAACGCAACATCTTACGAACGTAATGTTGTAGGAATACCTGCAGACAAAATTCTTGATCAAGGCGAACGTGTTAGCGGAAGCATCTTCCCGCTGACTACAGCAAAATTCAAACAAAAATATGCAGGCTATGCAAGAATAGATCAGGTTGATGCAACAGTGCTATCGCACGATCAACTATCAAACATCAATGCAAGTCTGATGAACAAAAATGGCACAATTATTTGGGTTGCACAAACAGCACTAACTGATTCGGCCATCTACAAGACTAAGCGTTTTGGCCCATTTAATATAACAATACTAGCTAATGATGTAGTGTCATTGGACAGCAAGCTTGATCTTGCAGAAAATGAAGATATCTGGCTAGTCACTCTAGACGATTTGACATACTCCGAGGTATCTGCTCCAGGGCAACTACAACCTGTACCAGGTATAAACGGATATCAAGTTGTACAAACTGTTGAATCTACTACTAGCTTTACAATAGTTAACGGTACCGGATTGAACGAGGGTGATACCTTTAGTGCCTTCATTGTTAAGTTACTACCAGTCCAGTACAATAATTTTAATTCAGTAGAATTTAACGTTATTACTGCAGCAACTAACACTAACCCAGTGGTGCTAACATTTGCCAACGATCATTCATATATTGGCGGCGAACGTTTAATTATTGATCGTATTGCGGGAATGGCTGAACTTAACGGCAAAGTTTACTACGCAAAATATGTAAGCACAAATAAGATTTCGTTGTACGACGATCAAGCACTAACAATTCCCGTAAACTCACAGGCTTATAATACATATACTGCAGCAGGTGTAGCGTATTCAAGTCACATAGACTCTGCAGTTCGTGTGTACGAAAGTGAAGTAGGCGATCGTCTATGGATCGATGCATACGATGGCGGATGGGCAGTTCTAAAGAAACAAGATCCATGGCTAGTGGGCCCGCAACCAGCTGGGCTAACTGCCCCAACTTCTAACTATTCAGTTACTGGATCCAGGGTACACGCATGGACATATCGTTCAATTATTTGGACTGCAGCAAGAGCAGAAGCAACTGCTGCCGGCGGGCAAACCGATCAGGCAGTATTAATTTTTGAACGCTCAGAAGCAGGCGGCGATCTAGCATATGTTGATAGACTACGCGGTAGTACATCGGACGTAAGTGCAGCATGTGAATTTGGTTATTCAATATCACACTTGGACAGCGAAACTCTAATTATTGGGTGCCCTGCTAATAGTATAATTGGTACAGAGTACGGCTCTGTACAAGTTTGGAACAGAGGACCAACAGGCGACTGGACATTGGGATATACCATTGACGCTCCTGTGGGTATAACCAGTGCTAAGTTTGGCACAACACTTGCCCGTGTAAGCGATACGCTAATGCTAATTGGTTCACCCGGCGAAGCTACAATTTACAAATTGAAGTATGGTAACTTTACATTACCTGTTAAAAATATAACAGTTAATTCGTACCCTGACCCAATTGACATGACATTTGGTATTGCAGCATGCACTACTTCCGTATCAAGTGCATACGTGACAACAGCTAGTTCTGTTGCAGGCGTACAGATTGGTACACAAGTATCAGGTACCGGTGTTCAAAGTAACACAGTCATTATTAATATAGAAGAAGATTATACTCCGGGCGTAAACAGAATTACACTATCTAAGACTGCAACAGCAGCTGGAACAATTGCACTAAATCTCTATCACGGACTTAGTGACAAACAAGCAATTACTATCACAGGTGTAACAGGAGTTGTACAGTCAAACAGCAATGCTATTAACGGCGGTACATTCTATGTAGAAAAGATTGATAACTTTGCTGTAAGTTTATATATTGACGAAGATCTTACTACTCCTGTAGTAGGTTTGGGCACACACACTGCATACACAGGCTCTGCTGCAGCAACTGATACATACAGCATACAACTAGCGCCTGTTACACAAACAGCAACAGGTACTGGTATTGTAATGGCCGCAGACTCTAACAAGGTAGCAATACTAGATACTGCAGGTAATGGCCACATTTATGTGTATACTATTGACGAGAACGGTATTCTAACACAAGACATAAATGCGATCGTAACAGGGACTACAAGTATCCCCATTAAGTCGCAGCACCCAATTGACATTACTACAGTTGGTGAAAATGTACGTGTGGCAGTGGGATCAAGATTCACTACTTACGATACGTTTGGCACAATCATTGATACAGGCGACACTACATTTGATACACTAGTGTCTGACGGTATTGTTAGAATCTACGACTTTAGTGCAACATCAGGAACTGCGTCGTTAACACAGGTACTAACTGGACCAAACACTAACGGATTAAACTTGTTTGGTAAAACTGTTAAGTTTACAACCAGCGGCAAGCTACTAGTAGGCAACCCAACTGCACCATATGTATGGAAGTTAATACTGGATAGCAGTACAACAACTTTTGATGCCAACGACACTACATTTACAGATGTAATCATTGGATACGGTGCAGTAGAAAGCTTTGGATTGCACAGTCGTTACGGCGCAGCACCGGGTTCGAGTTTATATAGTACACAGTATGTGTGGGAAGGATCTGTATTCAATCCTATTAGTGCAGTAGATGATTCTACTACAGGATTTGGTTCAGCACTATCGGAAGTAAACGATACAGTTATCATTGCAAGTCCTTGGTCAGTTCGCGGCAAGATATACGAATACGATAATACGCAAGACGGATGGGCTGCAGAAACACAACAAGAGCAAGTGGTTGATACTAAACTAATTAATCGCGCACTCAGCTACGATCCAGTACAAGATCAGGTTATTGAGTTCTTATCTTTATGGGATCCGCTAAAGGATCTACACGACAGTGAAGCTATGATCAATGTTGATTATACATTATCAATTGACCCATCTATCTATCAAGAGAATTCGCCCGGAAATACTTTCTGGGCAGAAGAAAAAGTTGGAACTACATGGTGGGATAATTCAACTGCAGTATGGTTATGGTATGAACAAGGCGACTTATCGTACAAGATAAAGAACTGGGGTCAATTATTCCCAGGCAGTACTATTACTGTATGTGAATGGATTGAAAGCACCACAGTGCCGTCAGCGTACAATGTCAATGGTATGACTCCGTCAATGGGTACACCTCCACTGGGCGGACTGCAGCCGTATAATACCAAAGTTACAACAGACAGCAACGGCGCTACGGTGTTCCGATACTACTTCTGGGTTGCGGGCAAGCAGTCTATCTCGCAGTCAAGTAAGAAAACACTGAGTGTAGCAAGCATCGCAACAGCATTAACTAATGGCCCATACCAATGGGTAGCTGCTGCGGGCAGTGCCGGAGTTGTTACTCAAAACTTGCGTGATAATTTAGTAGACGGCGAACAAATTCTACAAATTGAAGTTCTGCGAGTTGAGCAAAATAGCCCACGTCACGTAGAATGGACATTGTTAAGCGAAGGCGATAACGTTGCACCGCCAACTTCACTTGTTAACAAGATGGTCGACAGCCTGACGGGGCGTGACCTAGCAGGAAATAATGTACCAGATGTTGAACTAGCTGCGCACAAGCGACTGGGCGTTAAGATTCGTCCACGTCAGACAATGTTTAACGACCGTGTAGGGGCAATTGAAGTTTGCGCAGAATATCTAAATGAATATCTAGCATCTATCATTGTTGAAGATGTTGATCTAGGCACAATGAATCAGTCTGATCCACAGCCATTGATCATGGAAGTTCAAGACTTAACAATCGACACAGGTGATACAACGTTTGACGATGGCTCAACAACACTTACTACCGAGTATCAAAACTGGGACGAATCTGTTCCTACATACGCAGATATTATTGTTAGCGACTTGCTGGCAAAACCTGCAGGATATTTGTTGCTAGTTGAAAGCGACGAGACACGTAAAAATTTGTGGACGATCTATATGTGGGACGGCACAAACTTAATGCTATCACGTGTACAGAAATACGATACAACACGCTATTGGTCGCGACTTGATTATTATTCTACAGACTATCCCGAGGGATCAATCGCAGCAGTAACACTTGCTACTGAGCAAGAGTTTCAGGACAGCAATTATGTAGATACTAATGTTAAAGTATTGGGTCCGGGCTACTGGAGAGTTCTGCGTAAGGATTCAACAGGTGATACCACCATAATGGCACTGGAAAACGGCACTATTAAGCTAGACATCACTGCAGCAGATTTCAATACATCAATGTCATTTGATACAAGTTCGTTTGACAGTGCAGTATTTGACTCTGAGCCTACCATTGAACTTAGAAACATTCTGACAGCAATGCGTGACAACGTATTTGTAAATGAATACAAGTATTTGTGGAACAGCTGGTTTTTCCGTATGGTCCGTCATGCATTAGTTGAACAGCGTCAGCTAGACTGGGCATTCAAGAGTAGCTTCATTAAAGTCAAACACTTTGTTGCTGAACTTGCAGAACGTCCTGTGTACGCGCTAGACATAGACGACAGCTTAGAAAAGTATATTACAGAAGTCAAACCTTATCATACTAAGATACGAGAATACACTTCTGTATACTCGGGCAAGGACGTGTTTGGTAGTCTGACAACAGACTTTGACTGCCCTCCTCATCTAGTTGATAACCACTATGAAACAAGTGTAGTTGACGACCCGGAGCAAGCAAGCAGATTTGAAAATGAATGGCCATGGCGCAGTTACAGAGATAACCGAGGATACAGCGTAGTTGCAATCGTAGTAGCTGACGGTGGTACTGGATACGACATTGCGCCAACAATTAAGTTAACAGGCGGTAAAACTGTACTAGAAGGAAACGTCAGACTTGCTAGTGCTTACGCAGTAAATTTAGGATTTGCACAATCGTTTGAAACATTAGGTGCGGATAATTATTTCTCTGCTAGAAAGCTATGGTTGGATCAGCAAGCAATTAAGGACAGTTCAATTGATACTACAGACTTGCCAGGTGATGTGCTTGCAAACGTAGCAGGCGGCCCAGGTGTAGTAAATCTTGATGCAATTCGTCAAATCATAGTAGTAGACGAAGGCGAGGGATATCTGACTCCCCCAACAGTAGAAATCGTTAGCTTGCCCGGACATGGATCGGGCGCAAGAGCATATGCAGTACTAGGTAAGACTCCAGTTAGAATGTTTAAAACTGGAATGAGATTTGACCGTGTTAAGGGAACAGCAGATATTCTTTATCCGGAAACACGCGATCCTGCACAGGATAATCCAGGATTTGACGATTGGCATGCAGCCGATAGAATTGCAGCATTCTACGATCCGCAACCTGGACAAGCCGGCATACCAGAAAGAATTATTCAAACACATATTGGCGACGGCGTAACCACTACATTTGACCTGCCACAAGACTTCATGTACGAAGAATTAATGCAGGTTGCATTGGGCGATATTCTAGTAGAGCCAAGCGATTACACGGTGTATCCAAGCGAGATGACCATAAACTTTGCAACAGCACCAAGTAACAATACAACTATATCGTTGATATTGAATCCTCCGTTACTGCCATTGTTGTTAGGAGCAGATTACGATCAGACTAAGATTGTAAGTCCTAAATTCTCAACTGGACCAGGCTTTGCAAGTCAGGCGCGTGGATTTGATTCTGTTGATTTTGACAATTGGGAACTAGACCCGTACGGCAACTTAGTAGAATTAGGCGGGTATGACACATATCAATCTGGTGGACGATTTGCGTCGTCTAGCGGTTACGACCCATCTGCTGAAGTTTCTAATTCGGGCGGCAGCTTCATTGGACCAGATACGACACCAAGCACAGAAGAACTAGTGTCGGGGCAAGTGTTTGACGCATTGGATGTTAAGGTATTCACAGCTGAGTCACAAAATCAGAATATTAGTATCCAAACAATATCAGGAAACGGAACAACTACGTATTTTGCGCTCAACCCAGTACCAAGTAGTGTCGATAATATAACAGTATTTGTTAACGGACTGGTACAGGATCCAGGTGTTGCATATATTATTGATTACTCTAACATATTGGGACAAATAAATGCAGAGTTACAATTTAATACGGCACCTGCAGCAAACAGCATTATCACTGCTGTAGTAACAAACGATAATGGGCCAAGCGTAGAACAAGTTCAAAACTTTGTAGGTAACGGATCTAGCGAAGTGTTTCGAGTAACCGGAGTAGGACTTGATAATCCATTGCGTCAATGTATTGTTGTAGTTGATGGAATAAAGACCGCACATACCTTTGCAAGCGATTCAGCTCCTTATGAAAATGATGTATTAGTAACTATTAGTCCTGCTCCTGCAATTGGGGCAGTAATTAGAATTGTTTCATACCTCACAGTAGCAGGTGTACCGGTTGATCTCAAAAACTACACAGAAAGTTTTGTAGAATCAATTTTTATTAATGGATCATTGAATTATACAATAACAAATCCATCTGGCGCGCCAGCCCCATTGAGCACTAGTACAATTGCATATGCTGTTGCAGAAGGTGCAGAAGCAGGCTTACGTTTAACCCCGCCTGCAACAGCATACGCACTAGGCACCGGAGCAACTGCTCAATTTAACATACCAGTATGCCCAAACTTTAATATTGCGGGACTAGTAGCGGGCGATATTCAAGCAACAGTTAACGGCCAAATAGTATCTATTAGCAGTTACAGTTCAGGCGTTGTTACGTTGACGGCTACACCCGCACTAAACGATGTAGTTACTATAACAGTATTACCAAGCGGCGATTACTATGTACAAGGTAGCACCTTAACACTGACATCAATGGTAGACGACGGTTCTACTAATACTAAAATACTAGTTACAACGTATAACGACACTGCGCTAACCGGTATCAGAACAGAAGTGTTTGGCATTGATAATACACTGCACATTCAGTATCAAGGATATGGCATATACGGAATTGGATTAAGTCCAACACAGCAACAACTTGCAAACTTCTATTCTCGCGGACAGATTGTTCTGAGCGATGATATTATTGCAGTTAACCGTGTACAAGTATACAAGAACGGAGTATACATTGCTCCTGTCGTAGGATGGTACTTACAAGCCGAATCCAATAGAATAGTGAATATTGCAGGCGGCATTGACGACAATGACGTAATTGTTGTTCACTACTTTGCAGGAACATCAACTACTAGCTCAACAATAGGCTTTAGGGTATTCAAAGATATGATGGGCAGCCTGAGTGCATACAGATTACCATTGGAAAACTCAACAACAGTTTCTCAAGCAGTTACTACAGCCAGTGACAGAATTTATCTAACTAATGCTTCTGCACTTGTTGCACCGTCCCCGCTAATCAATCGTCCGGGCGTAGTAATGATTGGCAAGGAACGAATTGAATACTGGGAGAAAGGGTCAGACTACATTAGTCGTTTGAGAAGAGCAACGAAAGGCACCGGCGCAGGAAATCATCGCGTAGGTACACTTGCAGTGGACATGAGCTACAGAAATCAGTTACCCGCATCCGAGTACATGAATAGCGAAACATACTCTGCAAACGGAGCCACTGTGTCTTTTGCGCTGCCATTACTACTGACTACTTCCGAACATGATACGGACTCGGTGCTAGTATACGTAGCTGGTAAAAAGATGACATCAGGCTATACAGTGGATCAAAGCGCAGGATCGTACTATCAGGTTACGTTTAACGAAGCACCTAAGAGTGGGCTACGAGTTGTACTTGCAATCAAGCAAGCTTATAACTGGTATGATGTAACAGACCCAACGTCTAGCATGGCTGATACTGATACTCAATGGGCTATCTTTATTAGAGAAAAAACTACGGTATTTGACATATCATAAATACACGTATGAATAACGATACTAACCTACCCGCAAGCGAGGATAAGCAAGCACCAAATGATGCAGCAGGACTGCTATTTTCGGGCAAACTTAAGATAATCGATGCAGAAACTGGTGAAGTTTTAGTAGAACAGAGGTCAGAATAACATGATTCAGGGACATATTAAGATTTGGGAGCCAGAGACTGGCATTATACTAGTGGATAAGGACAACGCTATCCATTATGAAAACATTTCAATTGCTATGGCTAATGCACTAGCAGATCGCGGACATGGGTTCATTCAAGAAATGGCGTTTGGCAACGGTGGGACAACCATCGACAGCACGGGAATTATCACATACCTAGCCCCAAACACGCTGAATCAAAGTGCAGGACTGCATAATGAAACTTATTACAAGACTGTAAACGACAACAACGGGCTCAATACTGATCCTGCACGTAATCGTTTGGAAGTTCGCCACACTGTAGGCAAGAAGTATACTGATATCGTAGTTACTTGCACACTAGACTACGGCGAGCCTCTTGGGCAAGAAGCATTTGACAACGCAACCAGTACTAGTGACTATGTGTTTGACGAATTGGGACTAAAGTGTTGGGACGATAACACGGGCACAAACAAGCGTTTGATTACCCATGTTGTATTCCACCCCGTTCAGAAGAGTTTGAATCGTATTATTCAGGTGGATTACACCCTACGAATTCAAAGCTTCACAACATTTACAGAGACTGTATAACTGGCTGTAGATTGCGTTAGGGCTTTTGGTCCAACTGCAATAAATAGTTGGATAAGGAATTTAACGTAATGGCCTATTTAATTACAAAAACCGACGGTACTACGCTAGTTTCAGTAGCAGATAGTACCGCGGATAATACAACTGACCTAACGCTGATAGGTAAAAACTATTTCAGTTTTGGATTAGCTCAGAATCAGAATTTTGTAAAGCTGCTAGAAAACTTTGCGAATACTAGCTCCCCAACAAAGCCCATAACAGGACAGCTTTGGTACGACAAGACGTCCACAGTTGCTAAACTTAAAGTTTATGATGGCTCTCGCTTCAAAGAAGTTGGCGGCCCATACGTTTCTACTACAGAACCTACAGCATACTGGAAGCAGGGTGACTTTTGGCTTAATTCCTCAACTGGACAATTGTATGTCAAGAGTCAAGGGACAGACATAACAGCATCCGCAAGACTAATTGGCCCACTAGCAGATCCAGGCTTAGGTAAAAACGGATTAGAACACGATACTGCAGCAGATACGCAACCTTCGCCTGGATCACACGAAATTATCAGCATGTATGTTGGTAATTCTCGCGTTGCCGCATTCAGCGAGGATGCATATACGGCAGATGGCGAGACTGGATTTAGCGATGTAGTAATTGGCATGACAATGCCATCCACTGCACAATTATATCTCACAAACAATAACGGATTCTTAATTGGTGATACTGCACAAGGTGCAATTAAAACAGCAACTGGTTCAGTAACACTTGCAAATACCGAGAATAGCGGCGTTGTATACCTAGAAGCTAAAGCAAGTTCGGGACAAGCCAATAAAGTACTAACAGTTGCAGGCGTTGGCTTAACCAGTTCATCGGGTTATGTTGGCATTAACAAGACTGATCCCGTAGCAGCACTAGATGTGTCGGGTGTAGTTAGAACTAATACCGGCTTTACATCAGTGAGTAACTCGGGTCTAACTATAGGTTCAATCGGATCTGCTACCATTAGCATATCAGGCACTGACATTATAGTAGCTAATACTAGATCAACTGGCGCAATTGTTCTTAGACCAACAAACGGTAACATATTGATCGGCGGAACAACAAGCCCAAGTGGTGCAGAAAACAGCTTGGTCATATTTGACGGTGTTATCCCCTCCGCAGGCGTAGCAGGTGCTGCATTATTTTATGTCAGCGGTGGCGAAATGTTTGTTATGGACTCTGCTGGAAACGACACACAGATATCGCCCCACAACTTTAGTCTGATCCCAGAAGGTCCAAGTGAGCCAATGGCTTGGTCGTATTACAGTCAACGTGGCGGCAAAAAGATTAACGTAGACATGCTTAAGATGGCTCGTTTGTTAGAAAAGCTAACAGGCGAAAAGCTAGTTTACACGGAACAGGCGGATAACCAATGACCGTTAATTACGAAATTAATAAAAGCGATGGTTCGGTATTTTTAACCGTACCACAAGGCACTGCAGTAGAACAAGCAGGTTTAACTCTAATAGGTAAAAACTATGTTGCATTTGGTGAAGCACTGAATGAAAACATTGTTCACCTAGCAGAAAACTTTGCAGCAGTTACTGCACCTACTGGTCCTTTAACCGGTCAGCTATGGTACGATAAGGCAGGTAAGAGTCTCAAAGTTTATTCAGGTTCGCAATTTAACAGTTTAGTTACCGGCGTATTTCAAAACTCTCAACCAACTAGTCCAGTAGAAAATCAATTATGGTTTGATACCAACGACAGAAAGTTGTATGTTTATAGCGGCGGTTCTTTCCGTTTAGTTGGCCCATCAGGTATAGCAGAAACACAAGTACTAGCTGATACAATCATCGACACTGCGGGCGGCTCGCACACTGTACTGCGTGTATTGGTTAATAACAAGAACGTGGCAATCATTACAGACGAAACATTTGTACCTGCAAGTGCGCAAATTGGATTCAAGAGCGTTCCTTTACCAACACTAGCACCAGGACTAAACATTGGCGACGATACTACCTGGGACTTTAAGATTCGTGGACTTGCAACTGTTGCAGAAACACTCAAAGACGGTACAAGTACTTTATCGGCTAATAACATTATTCGTAACAATGCAAATGGAGTTATTGCCGGAACATTGAATGCTAACACTGGCCTAAGTGTTGGGTCAGCATCTCAGATTCAACTATACCCACAAAGCAATAACTTCCGCATAAGCAACACAGTTAATGGCGGGAACATCTATCTACAGACTACCAATGGTACTGGATTACAAAGTACATTCACTGTAACAACAGGACAAGAAGTTGGTATTAATACTGCCTCCCCTGCAGCAACATTGCATGTTGCAGGCACAGGTACATTACAAGTTGACGGAGCAGCAGTATTTGCTAGCACCGTCACTGGTGTAACTGCATCAACTTCAGACAATACTACAAAGTTTGCAACCACAGCATATGTTAAGGCACAGTTTAACAATACAGTACTAACAGGAGCACCAACTGCAACCGGAGTACTGTCGTTTAGCGAAAATAGCACACGTATTGCAACCACAGAATATGTTAAAGGTCAGTTTGATAATACTGACCTAACTGGTATTCCTACAGTACCAAATATTAGCAATCTTGCACAAAGCGATGCACAGATTGCTAATACTAAGTTTGTACAGGATGTTATTACAGGTACACTGATTACTAAGGCAAATGTTAGCGACCTAACTACAGTAGCTAACCGTGTAACTGTAATTGAAGGCGACTATGCATTAAAGTCTGGCAATACTTTTACCGGAACGCATAACTTCACTGGCGCAACAATTACAGTGCCAACACCAAGTGCAAATTCACATCCTGCAACAAAAGCTTATGTGGATGTTAAGGCAGATATTGCAAGTCCTACCTTTACTGGCGCTCCAATATCAACTACTCCGGCAACAAGTGACAACTCAACTAAGATTGCAACTACCGCATTTGTAAGAAGTGCAATCACAACGTACGGAACTGGTATATCAGGTGTAACAGTACAGGACACTGGTTCAGGTGTAGGCACTTCATCGGGTGTGACAACTATTAACTTTACCGGCACTGACGTTAACGTAACTTCGTCTGTTGGTAACACAGTTAATGTTGACATTAGTGCCGCGTCAACTACACTTCCGGTTGGATCAATAATCATGTGGTACGGTACTGCTGCTGCGGTTCCTGCCAATTGGCATATTTGTGACGGCACCAGCGGCACACCAAACTTAGTTAATAAGTTTGTAATGGGCGCAAGCGCAGACTACAGCAATCCAGCAACAACACCGGGCGAAGTTCGCTATGAAGGTGGCAGCAGCTCTAGTACAACGGCGTCAAACGGTGCACACACGCATGGTGGCCTAACAGGCGGGCACGTACTAACTGCGGGAGAACTGCCATCACACGCACACACATTATATGTTGATGGAGGAACTGACACCGATAACGTGTCATACGGATTTAACAATGCACCAGGTCTTGCAGTTGCTGGTAAGTCGATAACAGGCCCTGCTTCTGTTGGCGCATACAGATCAACTAACGGTCTATCAACACCATTGGTTGGCAGTGTTGGAGCAGGAGACCCACATACTCACGCAATCAATAGCGATGGGGTACATACCCATACTGTAAGTACGTTGCCTCCATACTACACCCTATACTTCATAATGAAGATAGCGTAATAGAAGAGAACAAACATGTCATATATTATAACCAAAAGTAATGGTCAAACATTAATAACACTACAGGATGGTACACTAGATACCACTAAAACTTCTATTACACTGGTGGGTAAGAACTATCCAGGATATGGTTCAACACTGAATCAGAACTTGGTACGAATACTAGAAAGCTTTGCTAATTCTACAGCCCCATCAAATCCACTAGTTGGACAAATTTGGTATAATACTTCTACTGGTAGATTAAATGTTTATAACGGATCGGGCTTTAAGCCACACAGTGCAACTGTTATTGCAACAGCCCGTCCCACAACAAATGCAAGTGGCGACTTTTGGTTTAAGTCAGACACAGGTCAGTTGTACGTTTATAACGGTACAGACTTTGATCTAATTGGCCCAACAGTAAGCAACAGTAACATCGTTGCTGCAGACATCACTGCAACAGGTGACGTCACTGCAACAAACGGCATATTCACTGGTAACTTAGATGTAACAGGTACAGTTACTGCAGGCGGATTTAAGATTTCAGGCGGTACCACAGGTCGTGTTCTTTACACTACAACTGCTGGGCTAGTAGCAACAGAGGCAGGCTTTGAATATAACGCAAGCACTAACACGTTAACAGTAGTTAACTTAGATGTAACAGGTACTACTGCATTTGGCACAGTGGAATTTGATGCAGGTACTGCAGCATTACCTAGTATTACAACAACAGGTGATCCCGATACTGGTGTATATTTTCCCACAACAAACACGGTTGGTGTATCTACGGCAGGATCGCAAAGACTAGCCGTTAGCAGTGCAGGTCTAAAGATATATGCAACTAATGGAGCATATGTTGGCCTTGCTGCAGCAGGTTTTGCAGGTAGTAGCAGTATTACATATGCATTACCAGCAGCTGACGGATTATCTGGATATGCACTAACGACTAACGGCGCTGGCACAATGACCTGGAGTGCAAACCCAGGTTACACAGGATCGCGCGGCCCACAGGGTCCACAAGGACCACAAGGCCCGCAGGGATATACTGGTAGTGCAGCTGGCGGATACACCGGAAGTGTTGGACCACAAGGAGCTACTGGTTTTACTGGATCCTCGTCAGGTGGGGGTGGTGGTGGATACACCGGAAGTGTTGGCCCACAAGGATTTGTTGGTTCGCGTGGACCACAAGGGCCACAGGGTAATATAGGAGCACAAGGTCCGCAGGGCTATGTTGGCAGTCAAGGTACTGGTGTAACATTTGGTACAAACAGTACAAACACAAATCGTTATGTGTTGTTCACAGACAATACAGTAGATCCATTAACGAATATCTATTACAACTCGGTATTTGTAGTTAACCCTAGCACTGGCACAGTTACTGCAACAGACTTTGCTGCAACATCAGATATAAGATATAAAGAAATCAGTGGACCAATGACTAACGCACTTGCAAAGATTAATACACTACGTGGCGTACACTACACATGGAATGAAAATGGTAAAGTTAATGGAATGATCGACACTAGCAATCAAGTTGGTGTTATTGCGCAGGAAGTACAACAAGTACTACCCGAAGCAGTAGAAAGCTATAACGGTGCACTTGCTGTAAAATATGACAAGCTGGTTCCATTATTAATTGAAGCAGTAAAAGAACTTACAAACAAGGTATCGTCACTAGAACAGCAATTAGCCAACAAGCCATGACCTTACAGAGTACAGCAAGTGGTGGTAATCCATTAACAATTAACGAGATTAAAGGAGAGTTTGGATATACTGGTTCAAACACTGGACCAAACACCCTTACCAGTTATCGCCGCGGTGGCGGATATGTTCCTAATCACCAAGCTAATGCTACTATACCAACAAGTGGCACAGTGGATGTATTAAATTTTCTTAGTACTGATAAAATTTTTAAATCTAGTATTACTAGCGGCACTAGTACTAGTGGTACCGTAGTTTATTATGGATATTCAAACAATTTAAGCGGAATTGGAGCATTTGGTAGTTTAACAGGTTATAGTCTTTTTGGAATTTCTGCTAGTTCAACAGCGCAAGCTACTATTGGCGGTATATTTGGAACTCGCGTAACAATATCATTTCCTTTCCCTAGTATTACGTATACTACTACACTGATATTAGCAGGTGGCGATTATACTTCAAGTGCAACTTGGACTAGTCTTACTATGACACAAGCAGCGTCTGTGACCGTAACTAGAGCAACTGCATCGGGATCTACCGGATCAACTACGTATAATTCCGGCGGAAACTATACTGTATATACATGGCTTAACACACAAAGTATCAATGCTACCGGCACAGTTACATTTGAGATTACCTAAGGAGATATAGCATGGGACGTTTACAAACAACAGCATCCTCGGGCGATCCATTTAAACTTAGCGAAATAAACACGCAGTTTAATGCTACTAGTCAGACATTACGTGCTTTCCTTCGTAACGGAACATATGTGAAATCTTCTGATATTAATTCTGGTTCAGTTGGCGCAACAGTACCAACAACTGGAACAATAAAAATAAGTGATTTACTTGGTAAGTCAGAAGTTTATATTACTGGTCATAGCGTTAGTGCAGCATCAACTAGCGTGGCATCGTCAAGCTGTAGTGCAACTGTTCGATTAAGAAGCGATGGCACATTTACCTATAATATAGCATCAACAACTGCTGGATCTGCTTCGGGTAGTTATACTGGTGAATGGCTTCCAGGAAATAAAAATCCTAGTGACTACTCTGTTCAAGCTATTTGGACACTTGACCCAACTAGTACCGGTGGGACATTCACGGGGACCGAAGGTGCTGGAGTATGGACATCGTTATCTACTACTCAAACGTGGACTCTTGCTACATCTACAAACGGCACTGTAGATAACGAGGCACTTGGAATCCTGTCATTGTCTATTAGAAATACTAGCGACAGTGTTGTGTTAGATACAGCTAACATTACGTTGCAGTCTAGTTCAACTGGAATCGCTTAATTACTTTATTAGTTCTTTTAGCAAGTCACGAGTTAGCTCTTCCCGCATGCTGTTAAACACGCCAGTATGCATGGGGCGAGGAAAATTGTCTAATGGTGTCCAACAATAGCCGCAGTGCTCGTTGCTCAGAGCTGGTATAAACTCTCGCCCTACACTGCAAAAATACGTACTATAGCAAAAAGACCCACGTTCGTTTGTAAACGTATCTACCGGGATGAAGTTAGTTAGAATCTTGTATCCAGTTTCTTCTTCTATTTCACGGACAATACAATCTCTTGCAGTTTCGTTGGGTTCCTGTTTACCACCGGGGATACCCCAGGTATACTGAAAGCGTCCTGTCTCGTTACTCAGTAAAAATAAAAACCTACCTGTGTTTCTCGCGTAGATGAAACAACCGCGAGCGTTTAGTGTAGTCTCCATTCGCCCTCTCGGTAAACACCTTCCCAACTACGCAGCCATTCAAATCCGTCCCATTTGAACTGCTGGCTATTTGTTAGATTTGTAACATATTGTACGGTTTCTGTTCCTGCTGGGCTATAACTTACGACCCATCTGCTACCATTGTATTCCACAATGTCATGCTTCTTGGCAACAAGCTCAGAACTATCCGCCCCACGCCACGCAAGTGCATCGCCTGTATCAGCACTTGAACCAATATCGTCTAACAGTAGATAACGTTGACCTAATGCCTTAGCAGGCAAGCCAGTACTAGGACCAGACTGTATGGGATTTACTATTCGATTAACTGCATCTAGTGTATTGCTAGGAATAGTGTCTGCGTCTACAGTAAACATCAGTCTTGAATTGTCAGAGGGATCTAGTGATACCACACCTACTACTTCTACGTCATCGCTCAATCGCAAGTACAGTCTTGTAATACCATCTTGGAATGTAGTAGAGCATAACGGTAGTATTTCATTCCAAAGCGCGTAAGACGATGCAGTGACGTTTGAGTTAACACCATTGTCGCTGGACGGAGTTTCTTTTCTCACTGCACGGGCAACACCGTTTATGACAATAACATCATACGGCAAGCCAATACGTTGTCTTGGATTATGTCCCACGTTCTGATATCGTGTTTCGCTGGGATTGTTTGGATCAGGAAACTGATTAACTGTGTTGCCTGTTGACGATATACTGCTGGAGAAATCGTCCATAGTACTGCCGCTGTTTTGCAAGCGTATATCAAATATAAAGTCTTCGGCAGTGAATCCTTGTTCTGCTAGATCCGGGCGAACCTGTCCATCGGATGTATAAAGATTTTCCACAATGTTTGTGATAACACCCATCTTCTTGACTTTAGCAGGAGCACTTAACCATATGGGCATGGTAAAGGTCATACTAGCAATATCGATTGGATCTTCGGTGCCAACTGGAACTTGTCTGCTACTCCACTGCAAACCGTCTAGTTCAACATAGCTTAAACTGGTCCAGTCTAAGAATGTATCGCTGCCCTGTATTTCCATACTGGGATTAAACAATACGCCAATTTGTTCTAACAACTGCATCTTCTGATCAGTACTGCTGGTCCATATGTCTGCTTTAACACTTAGGTCATATGGTACGGGCATTAGTCGTTCCACTGTATACTTGTCGCCGGGCGCACTGGTATACAGTCCGGTAGCAGGATCGATTGCACGTTCTATTACCTGAACCTTTTTGACAAAGTTTGGTTCCATAATACGTTCGCGTGAATACTTTAGGTCAACAATATAGCAGCTAATCTGCGGCACAGTTAGCGCAACGTTTGCACTATTACTGCGCATGATCTGCGCTACCTGACGACTAGGGTCTCCGTAAGTACACGGAACTTCACGGAACACTTCGCTACCATTGGCGTCACGTCCAAACTTGACCTTGAACCCACTCATTACACGAATGAACTGTCCTAGAAATCTACGTATCTGTCCACTGTAAAAATAAGAGCTCATAATTAATCAGCCTTGGGTTTCAACAAGTCATTGAGTGTTTGACGCTCGTTGATATTGCCACGAGAAGTCTCGGTAATGTTAGTGTTGTTAACAAAGGTGCCTTTGAGTGTATTCTTAGTATCGTTGTTACTTATATTGGTTCTCACGGCATCCTCAACGAACATCCAGCGGAAGCCATCGTAACGGAACAAGCGAGCAGGCAAAAAGTCTGTACGTTTAAAGTAATCGCCTGTTGCAGGACTCATCGGGAACGCAGTTCCAAACCCACTGGTAATACCATTTGGAGCATCACCGTCGCCTAGAAGATATGTAGTAAGATATCCATTGGCCGTTGGTGTACCGTAACCTTCGCCTTCAATGGCTAATGGGGTTCCAGTCTCTGCTGCAATATCTAGTTCGTTAGTTACATTAATACTGCCGTCTGCATTGGTTGGGTTAACCCAGAACATGCTAGTGTCGTAACCGCTTTGCGGAACATCTGCTTCTGCTTGGGCAACAACTGCATCATTAACAGCCTTGACCTTGTTGTAGTTGCTGAGATAGTTGAGTAAGTCGTTGGGATTTTGTCCGTTACCAAAGATATCCTTGTACTCCTGTGCATCCACAAGTGGTCCAACCTTAGCACGCCAAATGTGCGGATACCATGTGGGACTAAATCCTTCTGCGCTGCGACTAGTGTCATTAACAACATAGAAACGCTTGAGTGCTTTTGCTACGTCGTGAATAGCGAATGGATCTTTGAGGTTAGGGAATTCTAGTACGTCACCGCTCATGAGTGTTCTGCCTAGACGCTCAACCATGTCATTGATGTGAAAGCTGACAAACAAATTGTCATTACTAAGGAACAAGCCAAATTGACTTAGGTCAAAGTCCGTGTCGTTTGGGTTATAAACGCCACGTAGCTCATAAATGTTTGGATCATACTTGCGATCACGGTTTTCCATGAGCAACAGATCCTGAATTCCCGTAACACTTAGATCGCCCCCTGCAGGTTGTGCAGGTCCCGAACTGTCTCTAGAATCGGTTGACACGCCTAGATATTTGTGTACATAAATGCCCACACCACCAATCATGAAATATTCTCTTGACGAACGGTCAATCCAGTAGTAGTCTTTACTGTATTCGGGCCGCCACATACTTAATCTGGGCATACGATTCTCCTATATGATATTTATGCCCGCGCGTAAGTCATTGATTTTGCTAGAACTATTTTGGTTGTATCTTACGCTAGAATACTATATAATATCCAAACACAGTAAGGAGTGCGCGTGAACAAGACAACTGCACTAAAAAAGCACACAATCAGCACAAACATGGCTGATATCAAGTTTAAGGGAAACGAGTACACCTGGGAACCGGGTACCGTTACGGACGCTAATCGCAAGACCCAGATGCTATTTGGGCTGAATTGGCTCAATTATATGTGCGACCACAAGGACAATCGCAAGTTCCTTGAGGACTGGGTTCGTCATTTCCGCGAGGCAACTGCTAAAGCAGATCTCCTCATACTGAACAAGGTGCCGGACAAGGCTCTCAATTCGTCCTTGTGTCACTTGTCCCGCATTGCGGTACAAGGCTTTCCTCTTACGGACGAGGAACAGACCCGTATTTGGGAAATGATTACTGCGGGCTATGCTGCGGAGATGGCTGCGGTCAAGGCTGTAGAGGAACTGTCACCCGAGAAGAAGATGGGGGTGCAGGAGCGTATGGATCTGCAGGTGGACGACATCGTGTACGCCATTAGCGAGACTGCATACGAGCTCATGAAGGGAACGCAGAAGAGCGCGAATGCTGCTAACATTACCAACAGCGGCAAGCTCAGTGCAATCCACTTTAAGAAGCTGGGCAAGGCACTGGAACCTGTGATGCAGGAACTGGCCGAGATCAAGACTGTGCTTGCGGAAAAGCGTTCCACTGACGATGGCATCCTGCAGATGCAGGAAGGTTACCGTTGGGTAACTAATCGCGGGCTCAAAGCTGCTATTGAATTCTGCGACGAATGCTTGGTTAGTGCTAACCGCTTGTCTGCAGAGAAGAAGGTAGCTAAGGTCCGTAAGAAGAAGCCTGTAGACAAGGTCAAGCTGGTGCGCAAGCTCAAGTATATGGTCAAGAACGACGAGTTCAAGATCACCAGCATCAACCCTGTCAACTGTCTCAACGTGAGCGAGCTGTGGGTTTATAACAGCAAGACGCGCAAGTTGGGCGTGTACCGCAGCGAGTTTCCGGGCAGTATCTTGGTCAAGGGCACGGGCTTTACGGGTACGTTGGAGAAATCCAGCATTCAGAAAACGCTGCGCAAGCCCGAGAAACAGTTGGCAGAGTTTATGGCCCTGGGCAAGAACCAACTGCGCAAGTGGTTTGACGCTATCAAGGGCGTAGAGCTCAAGATGAAGCCCCGCATTAATGACCAAACTCTGTTGCTGCGTGTGAACGCATAACTTGACGACGGGCATAAATACTCTGCAAGGAGTTCCTTTATGCCCATTACTATCACGCCCCGACAGCAAGTTTATGATTTCGTAAGACTGCGTCTAGGTGATCAGATGGTTGACGTTGAACTTGATCCAGAGCACTACGACAGTGCTTTGGATTTTGCTATTGCAACCTACCGTCAGCGCGGACAGAACAGCGCAGAAGAAGCCCACGCATTTCTAGAACTGGAAACAGACCAGACTGAATACACTCTACCCGCAGAGACAGTCTCAGTTAGAAACGTGCATCGTCGAGGGCTAGGTACTGCAACAGCAGGTACCAGTTTCTTTGACCCATTTCAATCTGCATACGTTAACACCTACTTGGTCAACACGGGCCGCACCGGTGGCTTGTTGACCTACGAACTGTTTGCGGGCTATCAAGAACTCAGCTTCCGCATGTTTGGTGGCTACGTGGTTTACTATTACAATCCCGTGAGTCGCAAGCTGACTATACCACGTAAGGTATTATCAAACGAAACAGTGCTGCTGCATGTATTCATGCAAAAGCCCGAAGACATGTTGTTAGTTGATCCATATGTTGGCCCGTGGCTCAAGAGCTTTTCGCTAGCACAGTGTAAGATGATGCTGGGACAGGCACGTGAGAAGTTTGCCACTATTGCAAGTCCAGGCGGTAGCGCACAACTAAACGGCACAGCACTCAAAACAGAAGGTCAGGCTGAAATGGAAAAGCTGATTGAAGAACTCAAGCTGTACGTGGACAACTCACAACCACTTACATTTATTATTGGATAACATATGAAAAGCCTGCAAGAATTAATCTTAATTTGCGAACAGAATACAGGGTCACTTGCTCCGGCTGTTCAAGAAACTCTGCCCGCAACTTATGTTATCCCACAATTAAAGAACAATGATTTCTACACACAATATCGTTACGGTTTAGCATTAGCTGCAGCAGCAGCAAGCGGTGATCCTAATTTACACTTTGAACGAGAAAGTGCATTTGGTGAACAACTGACAATGGTCAGCTATGCACCAGAAGAGCAACGCATCATTGAACTAGCAGCCAAACTAATGGGAGTGAGTGCTAAGTTAATATCTACCCCCACTAGCCAAGAACCCAGCGATACTCAAAAGAATAGTCCAACTCCCAAACAAAAATAGTTGATATTTGTGTGTTTGCTGTTATAATTACAGCATGAATAAGATTATTGCAATTTGCGGATTCATTGGCTCTGGCAAGGGCACAGTAGCAGACATACTGGATGAAGAATATGCCTATACCAAAGTTAGCTTTGCGGATACACTTAAGGATTCTGTAGCAGCAGTATTTGGCTGGCCAAGGCACTTGTTAGAAGGCGACACAGAAGCTAGTCGCGTATGGCGCGAGCAAGTAGACACGTGGTGGGCTACCAGATTGCACATATCCCACTTAACGCCGCGATGGGTACTACAGCAGTGGGGCACAGAAGTATGTCGCATGAGCTTTCACGATGATATCTGGGCTGCTAGCGTAGAGAATAGAATCCGTAATAATCCCTTTAACATTATTATTCCCGATTGCCGTTTCCCAAACGAAGTACGCACCATTCGCAATCTAGGTGGCGAAGTTTGGTGGGTTAAGCGCGGACCCAATCCCAACTGGTATGACCGTGCAGTTAACGCTAATGTCAATCATGATACTGCAGACAAGATTTGGCTAGTACAAAATGTACATGCTAGTGAATGGTCTTGGGTTGGAACTGAGTTTGATAACGTAATCGAAAACAACGGTCCGCTGGATCTGCTTAAATATCGCATTAGATGCATGTTTGAGTCCGCATAACGTCATAAAAAAGCCCCTATCCGCTAAATATTGACACACGGTGCATACCGCGAGTCATTACAAGAGGATATAAACACATGGCTTTAACTTCGGTTGGAACAGAAATTACAATTATTGACGAAAGTCAATATTTGCCTGCAGCGGCGGGCCCAGTCCCGCTTATCATTGCGCCATCTGCGCAAGATAAGACTAATCCTGCAGGAACCGGTACAGCTACCGGTACATTGGCAGCAAATATTAATAAGGTGCAGTTGGTTACAAGCCAACGTGAACTAGCAACAAACTTTGGCGTACCAAGCTTTACTAAAGTTAGTGGAGCAGTTGTTCAAGGCGACGAACTCAATGAGTACGGTCTGCTAGCAGCATACAGCTTCCTGGGCGTGGCCAGCAAGGCCTACATCATGCGTCCAGATGTAAATCTAACAGAACTAGTACCAAGTTCGAGTGCCGCAACAGGCGAAGTTGCAACAGGTACATACTGGTTGGACCTCGCAGAAACAGCATGGGGCTTGCAGGAATGGAATGCAGCTGATCAGGTATTCACTGTAGTATCTCCATTACTAATCACATCCAGTGCAGAGTTAACAGCCGGATTGCCACTACCACAAACAGGTAGTACAGGCGACTACGCTGTGTCAATCGTTAGTGGGGCAATCAAAGCTTACTATAAAGGCGGTCGGTCAGATCTAAATCAGAACTGGGCACTAATTGGTACAGCTGAATGGAAGCGTCGTCACGCAACAGTGCGCGGAACAGTGGAAGTTACTACTGCAATTACCGATACATGGGACTTGGTAATCAATGGCACGACCATCGCAGTGCCCAACGCCCCAAATAACTACCTTGAAGACCTAGTTGATGCAATCAATGCCAACGGTACACTTAATGCAAACATGAAGGCTATAATTGAAAGCAACAAACTGGTCATTTACAGTTCGATTAGCGTAACAATTGATTCGGCTACTACAAACGGTTTGTCAGCACTGCTTGGTCTGACAGAAAACGTAGAATACAAGACAGTTGATCTACATCAGAACAAGCACACAATTGTTCCAGGCTTCAAGACAGGTGGTGCAAATCCACGTCCAACTGGATCAATTTGGTTCAAGACAACTAGCCCAAACAATGGTGCAAACATCGCTGTTAAGCGTATGAGTGCAGCAGGTGATTGGGTAACAGTATCAACTCCGCTATATGCTCTGTCGGCTGACTTTGCTAACGATCCTGCGATAGCAGGACTAGCAACAGATGGTGTATCGGCTAACACTATCGCTCCTAATGCGCTATACATGCCATATGACATTGCAAACCTTGATACTTTGCAGATGGAAATAGTCAAGTGGGACGCAACTGGTATTCCGCTAACAACTAGCGGCATAACAACAAGTCCTACACTAGTGGATGGTGACGACTTTGATGTAATTGTTGGTGGAATTACCTACACAGTAACATTGGATAACGCTGGTGCTGGTGATCCTTTAACTGCTGCAGGTCTTGCAACAGCATTTGGTCGTGCAAGTATTCCAAACATGACAATGACAGTTAATACAGATAACACATTGACCATTGCACACAGTAAGGGTAATGACTTCGTCTTAGCCGACGGCGGCGGCTCACCATTGGCAGCTTGCGGCATCACAGCTGGTCTAGTTACTAATTGGTTGACATTGACATACACTGCAGGTGTTGCAGAACCTCGTACTACACCAGTTGATGGTACATTGTGGTACAACAGCCTGGTAGACGAAGTAGACATCATGGTACACAACGGTAGCTCGTGGACTGGTTATCACGATGAGTTTGGGTTAACTGACCCATTGGGCCCAGTCGTTTCTGCAACTCAGCCAGAGTACCAGAGCGACGGCGTGACTGCATTAGCAACAAACGATTTGTGGATTGACACTAGTGATCTAGAAAACTATCCTCTAATCAAGCGTTACAATGCAGGCACAAGCACATGGGAAACAATCAACAACACGGACCAAACAACAGAAAATGGTGTCTTGTTTGCTGATGCTCGTTACCGTGATGGCGATGCTGCATCAGACAGTTCAGACATCGTGGACCTGTTGGATAGCAGTTACGTAGACAGCGATGCACCAGATCCAGACTTGTACCCACAAGGTATGTTGTTGTTCAACACACGCCGCAGCGGTTACAATGTCAAAGAGTACAAGGTTAACTACTTTGACGCTACAGTAACTTTACGTGATGCATGGGTAAGCAAGGTAGGAGTCAAGTCAGACGGTTCACCATACATGGGCCGCAAGGCACAACGTCGTGTTATCGTTGAAGCAATGCAAGCAGGTCTCAACGCTAGCTTGGATGCACGCCAAGAGCAAAATGACTTTACACTCATTGCATGCCCAGGTTATCCAGAATTGCTGGACGAAATGGTAGTACTAAACACTGACCGTAAGGGCACAGCGTTTGTACTAGTTGACCCTCCATTCCGCTTGCAGCCAACTGGTACAGACTTGTTTAATTGGGCAACCAATGCAAACAATGCTCCAACAAACAGTGAAGAAGGACTAGTAACACTAAATGAATACTCTGCAGTGTTCTATCCAAACGCATATACATCAAACCTAACAGGTGAAGATGTAATGGTACCAGCAAGTCACATCATGCTGCGCACAATCGCCCTAAACGATCAAGTTGCGTATCCATGGTTTGCCCCAGCTGGTCTACGTCGTGGTGTTGTTAACAATGCCACAAGCGTTGGCTACCTAAGCTCGGAGGGTGAGTTCGTACCAAGTCCACTAGGACAGGGCGTTCGCGATGTAATGTATCAGAACAGACTAAACCCAATTGTCATCCAGCCAACAGGGGGAATAGTTGTTTGGGGTCAGAAGACACTAGCAGTAACTGCAAGTGCCCTAGACCGTGTGAACGTAGCACGTTTGATTGTGTATGTTCGCAAGCAACTAGAAGTGTTAGTAAAACCATACTTCTTCGAGCCAAACGATACATTGACACGTAACGAAGTCAAACAAGCAGTTGAAACATTCTTCAACGAGCTAGTTGGACTACGTGCATTGTACGACTTCCTCGTAGTGTGCGATACCAGCAACAATACACCAGAGCGCATTGATCGTAACGAGCTGTGGATTGATATTGCCATTAAGCCTGTGAAGGCCGTGGAATTCATCTACATCCCAATCCGTATCAAGAATACTGGAGAAGCATTGGCCTAAGCAATTACGCCAAGCAAAAGATAGGGGCTACGGCCCCTATTTTTTTGACTAAAATACCCTCATCAAAAAATATTTCAAATGGCTAAATAATTGCACACAGCAGATGCTCACTAAGGAGAGCTTATAACATGAGTATTACAAGTTTAACAAGATTTACCGTACCACTGGCCAGTGACCAGAGTGCAACCTCTCAGGGCCTATTGATGCCTAAACTCAAGTATCGCTTCCGCGTTACACTTGAGAATTTTGGCGTTACAAGTCCTAGAAGCGAATTGACCAAGCAGGTAGTTAGCGTATCACGTCCAAACGTTAGCTTTGAAGAAGTTGTACTAGATGTGTACAACAGCAAGGTCAAGCTAGCAGGCAAGCATTCATGGCAAGACATGAACCTGGTTGTACGTGACGACGTTCAGGGGCAGGTTAGCAAGCTCGTTGGTGAGCAGCTACAGCGTCAATTGGACTTCTTCGAGCAAGCAAGTGCAAGCGCAGGTACAAGCTACAAGTTTGTAACACGCTTAGAAATGCTAGACGGCGGCAACGGCGCATATACTCCAAATGTTCTTGAAACATGGGAATGCTACGGTTGCTACCTAAACAGCGTAGACTATGGTGCAATATCATATGCTGAATCAGGCGCTGTTGAAATTACAATGACAATTAAGTTTGATAACGCACTCCAGATTCCAATGGAGAATGGTGTTGGCGCGGCCGTTGGCCGTTCAATCAACGTGCTATCAACAGGCTAATACCTGCTGGTACATCTGCTTATGGGAAGGGGGCATTTTTTGCCCCTTTCTTTTTGGCTATAAATAACATATGGAGATACACATATGGGCATAGGCAGTTTTTTAAAGCGAGAGATCAAGGGATTTACTTCCGGCATTACGGCCCAGGATGGAGTCCAGGATTGGTCACACGCAGCTAAAGTTTTCACAGCAGAAGACATGATCCGCAGCCCTAAGTTTAAGGGCATGTTCCACGTTAACTTTGTGTTTAATACTGACGCACTTAACAATGTGTACGAAGCCAAAGAATTTGCGGAAACAATTGGTAGTCAACGTAATAGCGATGTACTCAGCGTACTAACCAAGAGCATTGACCTGCCAAGCTTTGACATTGACCACACAGTACACAATCAATATAACAAGGTTGCAATCAGTTATAAAAAGATCAAGTACAAGCCCATAAACGTCACGTTCCACGACGACACAAGCGATATCATTTGGGCATTCTGGGCATTTTATTACAATTGGTATTTTGCCGATGGTACCAAATATATTATTAAAAGTGGTACTGATTCCCCAAACAAAATGAGAGATCCATTTTCTAAATTAATTAACGCAGTAGGTAATGCTGTTAAATCAATTTTCAAAAAATCTGTCAGTAATACTGCGGAAGCAAATAAAGTTTCTCAGACTCAAACTGACGACACATCCACACCACGTCCGGGCGCAGAATGGGATATGGCATTAAAGTATCCCCTACTGCTACAATCAATTACCACAGCAGACACAGTGGGCACAATGTTTAGCGATGCATGGGGCGCAAACGGTTCAGTATTCCATTCAACTGGCGTGGATAAATCCTATCACTTGCTCAAAGCAATTGAAATATTCCCGCTGGGACAAAAGCAAGCCAGCATGATAGTACTGCACAATCCTCGTATCACAGGCTGGGACCACGATAGCTTTGACTATTCGCAAAACGGTACAGCTACTTGTAAAATGTCCATAGCGTACGAAGGCGTGAGCTATATGGATCAAGTATCAGCAGCAAGCATACTGGATGCAGTGAGATTTTATGACAATCATTCTAGTCCATTAATGCGTGGTAGCCCACGTTCACTATTAGGCCCGGGTGGACTACTAGATCGTGCAGAAGGAATCATTGGTAACATTACCAAAGGTCGCCCTCGCTTAAGCGATCTGATCAGTGCAATTGGCATTGCTAAAACTATTAGTAATAAGAACTTTGTTCCCGGTGTTAAATCAGAATTAGGTACAGTGGTTAAGAATACTATTCAGAATACCGCAATATCTGCAGTTACTAACAAGATATTCCCAAATAAGAGTACTACTAAAAATGGCGGTTAACACAACAGTATCACAGCCTGCACGTTATCAAGGCGATAATACCAGCACAAAGTATGTTAATAAGGTTGCTATTGCGGCAGACGGTACAATGACTGTGACTGCTACCGCAGTTGCAAAATCTAACATACTGCCCAAAACAACTACCACGGTGGCAAAACCTACATCCACTAATCAGATTGTGTCCAACACTAAATCGTCGCGTGTTGCAGCAACCACTGTGCCGGGTGCGGTAAAGTCAGACGGGGATGGGGTAATAATAAATCCACAACCACCGGGACCTCCAGGAATTTAAAATGGCCATTACTAATATCAATAACACACCGGGACAAAGTACAAGCCTTAAAGGATATACAGTTTCCACTGATATCTTTAATATTGTTAAAGTTTGGTTTGAACGTAGAAACTTTACTGCAACTGCTGCAGAACTGCTAGCGGGCGCACTAATTAGTACCACAATAGATAACGGCGGATCAAAAGTAGATGTGCTGGATTTATTAAAAACGTATAACGGTGCCGACAGTGCAGAGATGCAGCAGCTAACAGCGTACCTAATGAATATTGCCCGTGCAAGCAGCAGCTACGTAGGATACGAATCACCAGTGGTAACTAATCAAGTATATAGTAGGTTAGTAGTGTAATGGGAAAGTGGATGAAGGGCAACTTCCAGCCTAGAAACCCCGAGAAGTATGCGGGTAACCGTGTGCCAAAATATCGTTCTAGCTGGGAATTAGCATTCTTCAGATTTGCAGATAATCATCCATCTGTAGTACAATGGGCTAGCGAGTGCATACAAATACCCTACAAGAATCCATTTACGGGAAAACACACAGTATATATACCCGACATTTTTATCGTGTACCAGGATAAAAATGGTAAACAACATGCAGAGCTTATAGAAATTAAACCTTCGAGTCAGACATATATGGAAGCAGCCGGCAAGAATATACAGAATCAAGCAGCAGTTGCACTTAACTATGTTAAATGGCAAGCAGCAGCATCCTGGTGCAAGCAAAAGGGAATTTTCTTTCGCGTGATAAATGAAAAGGATTTGTTTAAAAAATGAACAAACAATTAGAAGAATTGTTTAATATGTCAACTGTGGCAAGCGGGGAAACTACGGATTTTGCATTGCCCTTAGAAATTACAGAGGAATCAGAATTAAATGATTTAGGTACCCGTGTAGACAAAGCATTACCTCAGGTACGCAACATTCCCGAAACAGAAGGGGAAGTGGATCACATTGCAGACGAAGCAATGGCCACGTACAGGGAAATTAAAGAGCTAGCAATGAACGTAGAACCGCGCCATAGTGCAGAGCTATTAGCAGTTGCGGCGCAATTATTAAAGACTGCGCTAGACGCCAAGCAGGGTAAGACTGACGCTAAACTGCGCACAGTAAGCTTGCAATTGCAGGCCTTGCGGGCCAAAGCTAGCAGCACAAATGGACCTAACGGCGTGACTGAAACACAGGGTCGTATTGTGGGGAATAGAAATCAATTACTCGCAACCATTAAGAATTCAAAAGAAAACGCTAAATAAAGCATCAAGGGCTATCATTATGAAAAAACTATTTGAATATATCGAAGAAGCTGAGAAGGAATACATATTCCGTATTAAGTTTGCTGTACCGGTGGACGCCGACATGCAGGACAAAATGGAATCGCTTCTCGCTAAATTTGACGTTAAGAAAGTAGGAACTGTCAAGAAAACAATCCTACAAGGTCGTGCGCTGGACTTTGCAGATATTGGTCCCACAGAAGTTTACATGGTAGATGTAGTGTTGGGGCTTCCCGCTGCTCGCGAGTCAATACGTGACGTGCTAGCAAATGGATTGAAGATTACCATGAACAAGATTATTGTTCGCACACCAGAAGAACCCTTAGAAACTGATCGTGAAGAAAAGGAACTGAGCGGCAAAGCAGTACTAGGTACCGACTACGAAAAGACAGAAGACGGTAAAAAGTATTACGGCGACGAGTATAATCAGGAACTGGTCAAGAAGAACAAGAGTGAATTCAAATATGAAATTGCAGGCGGTAAGCCCAAAGCTGACGCTGGCCCTGTGTACGGCTCAAAGAACATGAGCCCACTGGGTAATAAATCGCGTCCGAAACTATAAGGCTTGAGGAATAAACAATGCCAACAAAATACAATTTAAACATCGACACACGCTCCAATGAGAGCGACCCAAGTGGAGATGGTGTAATGCAAAATACTACAATACGTAGTGAAGATCCAAACGAACTGATTGCAATACTTCAAAAGCTGTCGGGCATGAGCCCAGCGCATGCTCATGAAGAGCCTGTTGCAGCTCCTGTAGTAAAGGTGGCGGCACAGGAACTACCATCGGGTGCAATGCGAGCAATCATGCAGAAGTCGGGACTTGGTGCATTACCGGAATACGAGCACGCAGAAGAAGCATCATGCGGTGCAGTAATGGAAGAGCAAGTAGAAGAAGCATTAGCAAATGCACCAAAGCCTAAGACCATGAAGAACTTGTTGGACATTGTTAACACTGACCACACAGCTAGTACTCCTAATAAGGTAACAAAGGCAGGTCACGGCGATAATCCACTTCCCAAGTCAGAAGACGATCTCATGGAAGATCGTCTCATGCAGGAATGGAAAGCAACTAAGATTCAGCACTATGCAGATGAACTAGACATGAGTGCTGTGGGTCGTGCAATTAGCGAAGGTGCAAAATCGTTCATTGACGGCTCGCGTGAATACGCAGTTCGTAATCAGGACGGATTCATCAAAGTGTATCCCGTAATTGAAAACCGTGTGATGACACAATCGCCTGTTTATGTAGTGCAGGAAGCATTTAGTGACATGAAGCATCTGGTAGGTGATACAGGTCCGGGTAAGGGTAGAGGAGTAAGTCTAGATCTCAGCAGAGACAACAGATTTAGCCCAGACAAACTAGCAGCCTTAGATGTACCAGCAGCACAACGTGCAGGCATGGGGCCAGCAGCGCATCCTGAAAAGCTATCGCACGGCACACATGGACGCGGTCGTCCTATGCCAGTTGCCGAACAAGAAGGCGAAGAACTTTCTCTCAGAGACATGTGGAATCGTTATGCACGTCACTACGGCACAGAGAAGGATGCTCAGGAAGATTCAGAGGCCCGTGCAAGAGCTAAACACGAAGCACTGCAGGTTGTCATTGCAGTAACCGATGCACACGGTCCAGAAGCAGCAGCCGACATGAAGCGTTATGCACAACACAAGTTAGCGTATGACAATACCGGCAATCGTCGACATGACGATGCTGCATTAGAATTGTTGGACAAATATTCTTTAAGCATGACTGCATCAAATGTAGAAGATGAAATAGATGAGCCAGCACCAAAGGAATACAAAGGTAGCAAAGAAGCCGAAGAAGCAGGATACTACGGTCCGCATGACGAAAGAACACCTGCATTGTTGAGAAGACAAGCTACGGAAAGTGTAAACGAAGCTAAGAAAAAGAAAGCTAAGAACAAGTATGCAATTGGGATGGCTGCTGCAATGAAAGCAACAGGCGACAAGCCACCATTGGAAAAAAGCACAATTACCAAAGCACACAAGATAGCTGACAAAATTAAAGAAGGCTCAAAAAAAAAGTAATTAATTCAGGAACGAGAGGTGAACCACGCGATTATGTTGTGGTTCATAATCCTGACAAGGCTTACCGTAGCATTGACCCACTACCCATGTCTCGGGAAGATGCAGAGCAATATGTAAGTAAGTCTTACAACATCGTAGCCATGCATATAGATGATGCAATGCGTATGTTTGCTAGCGACGCAGATGCTAGTTGGACCTTACTAAAGATTAAATCTACCTTGCGTGAAGGTGATGTAGTTGACCTTGGCGCATTCCGTGCTAAGAAACAAGCAGCACAAGATGCGTTACAGCGCAGTAAAACTCCCCCACCGGAAGACGACGAAATTGCCGAAATAACGTTGCAATCATTATTTGATAAATTAATTTCCACTACTAGCTGGAAACGTTTAAAAGATAAAAAAAATAATGCTAATATGGAAAGCTTGTGGAAAAATAACTCAACAGGCGAAACAATTATAATAGTTGTTCCTACGGTAATCTTTCACAGTATGCACATGAATACTCCTGCCATTGAAATAACGGTAAGATATAATAACGATCTAGAAATTGATGGTGAAGAGTTTTATCATAATCTATAAAGAAATATAATAGGAATAAAAAATAAGCTATCTGAGCCCAAAGTAAATACTGTTATGAATTCTCAGCCGGCCCTAGTTAAACAAGCACACAAAGTTGAGACTTTTACAGAGGACCAACTGGACGAATTGCAATTGTGTGCAGATCCCGTTACGGGCCCTATGTACTTCATGCGCAAGTACTTTTACATACAGCATCCAGTTAAGGGACGCATGCTATTTGATCCGTTTGGATTCCAAGTAGACCTAGTTAACGCATATCACAATAACAGATTCTGTGTAGCCATGCTGAGTAGACAAACGGGGAAGACTACCTGTGCTTCGGGCTATCTCATATGGTATGCTATGTTTAATCCTGACGTAACTATCCTAATCGCTGCGCACAAGTACACAGGTGCGCAGGAAATCATGAGCAGAATACGTTTTGGGTATGAAAGCGTACCTGACTTTATACGTGCAGGATCTACTAGCTACAATAAAGGCAGCATAGAATTTGACAACGGCTCGCGTATTGTAAGCGCAACCACTACAGAAACAACAGGACGCGGTATGAGCCTGAGCTTGGTGTATGCGGACGAATTTGCATTCGTGCAGCCACGTATTGGACGTGAGTTTTGGACTTCCATATCGCCTACACTGAGTACGGGTGGTAAGTGTATTATTACTAGCACACCCAACAGCGACGAAGACCAGTTTAGCGATATTTGGCGCGAAGCCAACAAGTGTATTGACGAATATGGCAATAAGACCATGCTGGGACGTAATGGCTTTTATGGATTCAAAGCAGATTGGCGCCAACATCCTGAACGTGACGAGGAATGGGCAGCAGAAGAACGCAGTAGAATTGGCGATGAAAAGTTCCGGCGTGAACACGATCTTGAGTTCATTATTGCTAGCGAAACGCTAATTGACCCACTACATTTATCGCGCATGCAAGCAACTGATCCACAATTTAAGACTGGGCAGATACGATGGTATCGCAAGCCTAAGCCGGGTAAGACCTATTTGCTAGCACTGGATCCTTGCTTGGGTACAGGCGGCGACAAGGCTGCAATAGAAGTCTTTGAACTGCCGGGCATGTATCAGGTAGCAGAGTGGCAGCACAATAAGACGCCAATTGAGCAGCAGGTTAACATACTACGCCAATTAACGCAACAGATATTGGAATACACACGGGAAAATGACAAGATTTATTATACTGTGGAAAACAATACACTGGGCGAAGCAGCACTTGTAGTAATAAGAGATCTAGGTGAAGATAAATTTGCTGGATTGTTCCTAACGGAGCCCGGTAGATCACGCAAAGGCTTCACTACAACCAACAGGGAAAAGCTAGCTGCATGCGCTAAATTAAAAAATCTAGTGGAAACTGATAGAATTGTGATTCACAGTGCAGCACTAATATCAGAACTTAAGAATTTTGAAGCTAAAGGCAGCAGTTTTGCGGCTAAATGGGGCGAAACAGACGATTTAGTATCCGCTGTATTGCTTATAACACGCATGGCGAGATTGGTTAGCGAATGGGATCAGGGATTGTACGACGAAATTAAAGATAGACTAACGGATAATGATTTGCCCATGCCGTTTGTATTCAGCAGGCCAATCAATTAATTTTGGATTTAGGTAAATACTAACATGAACTTAACTAACAAACACTGCGAAGAATTGTTTAATAAGATTCGCAACAGGTTTGAAACCATTACTATGATTGACGAGAAGGGCATGTCAACGCTAGTCCCTCGCGATGCTAGAATTTTCAACATGTTGTTTAATCAGAACGACAAAGAAACTATGGTTACTCTCAGTCTGATGGAGCCCACAGACCTTAAGATTTATTTCAACAGAAATATAACCAATACGTTTGCTAACAACGACAAGAAGCGTTGGTTTAAGTTTGTTGGTGACCTACGTGCATACACTGTACCCCGTCAGCTAGGGTTTGATCTAGTTGACCTAGACAAGTCAGGTATGACAGTTAAGGACATTAAGTCCCTAATTCAAGACAAGCAGTCAAAAGAATCAATGTCTGAAAGTCGCTTTGCTCCATTGTCGGGTACTAAGCGTAGTAGCTATCAAGCATTAGAAAATGTTCGCATCAAAGTCAAGCATGCGGACATTATTAACGACGATGTTCACGGCGCTCGCAGTCGTAACATTCGTGCATTATTCATTGAAAACAATCAGGGCGAAAGATTTCGCTTTCCATTTGTCAACCTAGCAGGATGTCGTGCAATGGCACGCCACATGGATGAAGGTGGTAATTGGAATGACCGTGTGGGACAGCGTATATTAGAAACTACAAATACATTGTGCACCATTAAGAAGTTTGTAAGCGAAATTCGTTCACAAAAGATTTGCGAAAACAAAACTGTTCCCCTGCTAAAGCTGCTTAAGGAAAAGCAAGTTAACTGCCGCAGAGACCTCAAGCTAATGAATGGTTCGCGTGGTTACAAAGCATACACACAGAATCTTGCGGAAACATATGTAGAGCCCGTTACTAATCTAGGCACATATTTCAGTACTATTCCCGAAAGTGTTGCAGCAATGCTACCTTTGATTGAACGCATACTAGGCGAGCATACGGTGGATAATGCTGTGGACAAGAGTGTTGCAGAATGTGTTAACTGGATTAATTCTGTTGACTTAACAGAAGCGCCTGCTGCTCCACAGCAGCCACCGCGCCCCCAACCTGCGCCACAAGCAGCACCACAGCCGCAACGTCCGCAAGCAGCACCGCAAGCAGCACAAGAACCAGAAAAGAAGCCGTCAAAACTAGCACAAGGTCCAGGTAAGCGAGTGCAGATAACAGATGGTATGCTACGCCGTTTGGGACTAAACAAAGATTTGTCCAGACTGGTTGCAACCATACCCAAAGACGAAGTAAAGGCATTTAAGTACAAGTTAGAAAGTAACAAACTAACCCCGCCTATTGTAATTGATCGCCAGGACGGAACTTACGGATTCAACTCCACAGTGGAACAGCATAAGTTTTGGTGGTTAGTACATCACTTTCCTATCGACGGAAATGTGAATTATGCAGTATTAGCTAAAGCTGAAGGCAGTCCCGACGAAGTATACGGCCGCCGATCGCACGACAGAGGTGACGATCAACCTCTAACTGGATTTCAAAAATTCAAAGCAGATATAGCTGACGTTGGGCAAACTTATCAACAAAAACTAAGCAAGGTACACGATGTAATCGATGTACTGAGCGATCCAATTGGCGCATTGGGCAAAAAGATAACAGGAAGAAGTTACTAATGAAGTTGCAGGAAATGTTTTCGCATCGTTTAAATGATACAAACAAATCACTTAAACAACAAGCTCTGCAGGAAGCTGCGGAAAAATTCCAAGCACACCCTAGTAGTGCTAGTTTAACGTGGGCCGCAGCAAGATATCAACGATTGTTGCGTGAACGCAAAAATTAAGGTAATATAGAATGGCTATTAAAATATCAAACTTGCCTACTCAATCATTGGCTAACTTATCGGCAAATGATGTTTTACCTATTACTGACGTAGAAACAAATATAACAAGAAAGGTTACAGTAGGCACTCTGAATCAGCTGCTTGCTGCTAATGTTATTGGTTACACCGGTTCGTCGGGTACAGTTGGATATACCGGTTCAGTTAATAATGAAATGCCTTTTCTCGTACTGACAGCAGCACCTCCCTACACTGTCCCTGTTACGCTTTCTAATACTGTTGACTTTGAACGTCCAAATAACAGTCCAACCACAGTTGATGTTATTGATACCGGCTTAACAATTAAGCGTGGTAATAACGGTGGCATTTATAATAGTGCTAACAATGTCGAAGCAAGTTATAATGGGAATGTTAGTCCACTAGGTACAGAGTGGAATTCTGAAGGCTGGAACGATCTTGCTGATGTTAAGGCACGAACATATACCACATTTGAACTTGCGGCTAACAACGGTCATGGCATTGGTTCAGGTGTTGTAGATAAAGAATTTGTCATGCATGATACAGTCAATGACAAATATTACAAGATCAAGTTTCACTTTTGGCAACCTGGCAACGGCGGCGGCAATTTTGGTAACGGAACATTAAATGGCAATGGCGGATTTTCCTATACCCGTTCATTGATTAATACCGCGGGAAGCTATCACTTTGTACGCACATTAGCGGATACTGCCGCAGCAGATGCAATAGATACCGACCTTACTATTATGCGAGCAAGCACCGGCGGCATCTATAACAGTGATGCAGAAGCAAGCTGGGATCCAGATGTTTCGCCAACAGGCACATTATGGAACGCAGATGGTTGGGCAGACTTTACTGATATTACAACAAGAACATGGAAGCCGTTGTACGCTGCGTCACACGGTGGTTGGCAACTAGTTGGCAGTGAACTAATCATGTGGGATACGGTCAACGACACGTATTATCTCATTAAGTTTACCGATTGGGGAAAAGAGAACAGCGGCAATTTTGCGTACTATCGCAGACAAATAAGCCCAACCGGTTCTCAGAGTGGTATTTTGTTTGGAGACGGCTCACATCAATTAACTGCATATGATCCAGGCAATATCAAAATTGGTAATAATGAGATATCATTGACCGATGATAATCTAACAATTAAGACTGTAAAAAAAATAGGTAGCTACTACACGCCTGAGCTACGTATCCAAGCTTCAAATAATTTAAATTTAACAGCTCAGGGCGCCTTTGATCTCCAGACGACTAACATCCTTAAAGGTGGCGAAGGTAATATATGGGCAGCTGATCACGTAAATATAATCACATCAACATCAAACCTTAAAGGGTTTTACGATACAGCAATATGGGATGGCGCAACGTTAATATTCAGTAGTTACGATGCAACAATGCAGGCTAGCCTTGAGACGTATCTGACTCAGACTTATAGTATAGAATTTATAACAGAGAACGATGACGTACAGCATTATGTATCGTCAACGGATCCGGCAACATTTGATGCCGGTACATATACAATTCCCATTAATTCTACTAACACCGGTGCGCCAATTTCTTTTCACCAAGTTGCGTTGCATGATCCAAATTGGAATAATGGATGGAATCAATGGCGTTTTGGCAAATACGGTGAATTAGAATTCAACAACAGTTTCACACGAACAACAACACCAGACCTAAATGCATCTAGTGCAGTAGTTTGGACCAGCGTACAAAATTATATTAGTTCTGTTAAGTTAGTGATACAAGTTGAAGCCGATGAAACAGGCGACGGAACAGGTTGGCATAGTCAAGCATGCGAAGCAATCATTGCAAGCAGAGGATATGCTAGTAGCTTTAGTGGTCCTGGCGGCGAGCCAGTGATGACAGTGTATGGCACAGTCTACACCAGCACCTCTCCGTTAGTAACATTTACCGTACAGCGAAACAGTACAACCAAATCAATCGAAGTAGTTGCTACTAAAACTGCAGCATGCGGTTCGAACGCATCACTGAGAATACATTCTGTTGAAATGACTACAAGAGATTAAGGAAAAAACATGGCAAATAAACCATTTGAAATTCAAAGCTCAACACTGCGTGTAGGCGGAGTAGATCTGCAAGCAGGCGAGACTACAATAGTCATTCCTGGAGTTACACAAGCATCCACATACTCGGCAGACGAAGTAAACGAAGCAGGCAATCAGTCTCGCATATTTGATGTGCCTCCGGTAGTCATCGACGCAGTTAATTACAATATCTATGACAATGGCGATACCCCAAGCAATTTAGCTACATACGAAGTACCTGAGATTGACAACGATGGCCATATTGACAGTATTGATGTAGTGACTGCGGGAACAGCTTATACTTCTGTACAGTCAACCGCTAACGAATCAACTAACATGTATGCGTATATTGGCACAGACACATATCCTAACATGTTTACAAGTTGGGTAACGGGCGACTGGGCACAAATCCCATTCCGTCCTAAGATGCGTCCAAATGCAATTGAGAATATTGGCGGTGGCAGCGAATCAAGTATTTTCAATGGTACCAGTAGTGTAGACATTCCGGTATCTGATGGCAGTATAATTGTTTCGGCAGACGGCACAGAATGGACATTTGACACTAACGGTAATTTAACAGTACCAAATAGTGGCGCTATACTCAGTGACAACTCAGTTGATGGTGTAAAATTCAGCTTAACCAATACAGATTTTGTTGCTAACAAATATATTACCGTACGCGGCGGCACAAACGAAAACTACAGTCACTTGCACATCGACAGTGGCGACAATCTAAATTACGATGTGTTCCTAGGTGACGACGATAAGTTTGTAAAGGTTGATCACACGGGTAGTGTGGACATTCAAGCTCAACTTGAAACCACAATAACAGCAGAAGATCGTCGTCCGTGGTACAACATATTTGGTGATTTTGCACAGATAGACCCTTCATTCATTATCAACGGCAGTGTTACATACGACGCTGCGGGCTATACGTATGTATTAGGTAGCACAGTTAGCAATGATTACAGCGAAGGCAATCACCTATACTTAAAATATAGCCCCAACGGCACACTAATATGGCGCAAGACATGGACTGATAATGCGGGAATGCCATGTGGCAGCTATAACGCTAGCATGCGTTATATGCCAGCTACAGTGTCAACCTACGAGTCAATTGCTGTGGCTAGCTATGCATGGCTTGACATTATAAGTTATATTGGTACTATGGATACCGACGGTAACTTAGTTGACCTGACAGGAACACCAAGAGCCCCACTTAGAATTGCCGATGTAAAAATAACCGATATAGAAGCAGACGCAAGCACCGATTCTGCTGCTATTTCTGGCCAGTTTGAAGGACCAATGATTGCTGGTATAGATTTTAATAATATACAATCCCCACTGGTAGCCGTGTTCGCACCAGATGACATAGATAATGATGGTTATTTTAAGTCCATAGTTAATAATGATAGCGTATTTTATGCTGCAGTGGGCAGTTACTATGCACAGAGTAACTATTATAAATGTATTCTGGGAACCGTAACGTTCGCGCCGCCCTCGCTGACCACTGCCTTGTACGGAATTGGCACTAACTACACCACAAGTAATTTACGTGGCGAAGACATTTGCAAAGATCCTAGTGGAAATCTCTATGTTGTAATCAACGGCAACGATACTCCTCCAGACTATATTATAGTTGCATCAACTAACATTAATAATGTAGGTGTCAGCCGTTGGCAAAAGAAAATATCTCATGCATATAACCTACGCGGAACAGGTCTGGTTTATCATGCGGGATTTGTTTATCTTACAGCAGAACATTCCACGTCATCAAACAACGAGATCGTACTACTCAAGTTAGATGTGCTAACTGGAGACTGTGTGTGGTCAAGAACTTTTTCGTCTCCAAACGACTTAGCATTTGGAGCAGGTTACGGCGACAATAGCAGTAGTGATAGCATTGTTGATCCTACCGGAAAATATATTACTATTTCTTTTGCAATAACAATTGACGGAAATAATAAAAATCTCACTGTACAATATCCACTAGATGGCGAATTGACGGGAACGTTTGCAAGTGGCGGCTCTGATGAGCTTACTATATCAAATTCTTCCTTTACTTTTACTTTTGCTGATCATGATCTAACACTTGTTGATATAACAGCTACAACCACAGTAACCAATCCCGCACTAACAATTACATCTGCATCACTGATAGCTACAGCAGTCACAGTGGGAGGAGGTTGGCAAAATGATTATGTACCCTTAACAGCAAGATCCAGTACATGGACATTTGATGCGGACGGTAGTTTAACACCGCCAATTATGTCGCAAGTAGGTTATCGTAACAATTACGGGTTGGAAGGTAGAACACTACAGATCAGTAATGATCCAGCTAACCAAGTTATTATCACAGGACCCAAACCTACCGTTGATTATCCTGCTGCTCGACGCATCGTCATTCAAGGACGTAAGGGATTTGATAACACAGACGACAGTGATTGGTTATCACCAAACCCAGGCGAAGGCGGCGACGTTTACCTTTGGGGCGGCACCGGCGGTGAAGGCGTACTTACTAACGGTGTCTATGCCGGCGGAAGCGGTGGCGACATTAAACTACGTGGCGGTCAAGGTCAGGGCACAGGAGCCGGCGGATACGTTCGCATTGAGGGTGGATATTCCGATCAAGGCAACGGTGGGTTTATTGATATCACCGCTGGTAACTGCACTGTTGATTACATTAACGATTCAAACCCAGGCTCAAATATTGGCCAAGGCGGCGATGTTAACATCCGTGCTGGGTACAGAGAAGAATATTATCCAGCAACCGGTGACGATGGCGCTGTAAATGTATATACCGGACAATCCCATACCAATCAATGGGTGTTTAACCCAGATGGTAGTTTGACATTCCCAGATGCTACAGTACAAACAACAGCATGGGCAGGAGAGAAAACTAATCAGTGGGTGCAGGACTTCAGCACATATACATATCACGATGTTCCTGTTGTAGCCACTAGCACAGAGTACGCTACTAACGGCGACATTTTTGCGTTGTTTAAACACCAAATTGATACCACTACTTCTTCATACACTAGTCTTGCTCGGTTTACTGCCAACGGTACACAAGTGTGGAGTATGAAATTTACTATTGAAACCTATACCAATGGTTGGGGATTAGCAGTAGATAACGCAAATGGATTCGTCTACGTTGCTGGCTCCATCAGTACTACCGGTCCGTACCCAGTCTTGACAAAGATCAATCAAACTACCGGAGTAGTTGTATGGTCTAAGAGCTACGATTACGGTGATATTGGCATAGGTTGGGTAGTAGACGTAGACACTAGTGGTAATCCCATAATGGTAGGCTTTGTGGATAACGGCACTGATAATAGTATAGTCACTGCCAAAATTAATCCTGCAGATGGTACAGTTACTTGGTCAAAGACGCTGGACGGTCAACAAAACGACGAAGCTTACGGTATGGGCGTGGGCCCAAGCAGTGAAATAGTAGTTGTTGGATATGCTGCTAACATTGGTAATTTCACAAACGAAGTCACTGCGCTATATGCTGAGTCAGCACAAAATATTAGATGGGCTAATGCAAGCGGTACAGTAACTGCTGGCGGTGTAACTTTTAATTATACAGTGGACACAGTGGGTATACCTACGTTTACAGTTAGTGCAGATGCTACCGGAGATTGGACTGTAGGCAACACAGTTACAACTATTTTAGGAACATCATTTGGTGTTCTCAGTCCTGACGACGATATGGTGGTTAAAGTTGGTGCAGTATCGGGTGCAGACGCTGGCACAATAGTTGCCAAGTATCAATCCAATGGCACCTTGTTGTGGCAGAAGTTCATACTTAACCGATCATCAGGAAGTAACTGCAGTGGTGCAGATGCTGACATAGACCAATACGGTAATGTTTATGTTTGCGGCACATACGGCGGATTTAGTGGCAGTTCCATGTACTTGTCAAAGTTTGACATCAACGGTAATAAACTGTGGACACAGATAGTAGACGGTACTTGCGATGATATTACTTGCAGCATAGTAGTTGGCGATGACAACTATCTATACATGTCAGGCACTGTTGACCCGTCATCTACCAGCATGTTTGCTGGTAAATTTGATGAAGCGGGTAATGTAGTATGGCAAAGAATACTTACTAATAATTCAGATACTGGTAGTGCCAACTGGCAGTATAATTCAGGAAGTAATATTGCTGTTAAAAACGGATACATAGCAATTGGCGGCGGTGTGTTTTCCGGCACCCTCGGTGCGTTAGTTGTACAACTTGATACTAGTGGTAATGTATGGTCAGCTGGTGATTATCAATGGCTTGCAGGTAGTTTGTCCATAAGCGGGTATACCCCAACCGTTTACGATGCTAGAAAGACAAGCAGCACTGCTACTCCCAATGTTACCACACAAACACCAACTGAAGAAGTAAGCATCTTCCTACTGGGTAGACTGACATCAAACGCAGACTTTGCTGGCGTTAGAAGAGCATTTACTGATCCAGGTAATCAGAGCAATACGCTAAACGCTAGCCACAACGGTCAGTTTATCTACTACAGTGGCGGTGAAAGTGGGAGTACACTAGTTGTTCCTAACAATTCAGCAACTCAATTGCCAATTGGCTACACAGTTAGCTTGGTAGTAGATAATTTTAATAACGGTTATATCTACGTTAATACGGACGGCGACGTGTCCAACGGATTAATAATTAACGCCGCGGGCTACAGTTACAACTTTGGTGGCGAAGGTGGCAATCATAACGACTGGAGAATTAGTGGCGGTAGCGGGGGCAATACAGAAATTTATACACTGCTAAAGGTTGACACTAATCGTTGGATTCTGAGCGGTCCTAGTATTGTAGACAACTGGTAAGCGTTAATGCCTATCTTACAAACAATAGTAGAAAGTGCAAGTAGGAGCTGGGTGCCTATAATTCCACAGGGCTCCTATATTTCTAACAGTGTGTCATATAATTGGTATGACACCAATGCAGGCCATCAAACATATGGGACAATGACTTATCCTGACGCAACCACCGCTGGCGTACAACGTCTCACCGGACAGGAATACTTGTTAACTTCGCCATTTGGTAGTCTTCCAAGTTTTAATATCAACTTGTGGTTTTATCCTACCAGCTGGGGTAAAACACTCATAGCTGAACTAGGACAAGCGGTGGAGAACGGAAACTATCACTATTCCATGTTAGAAATTAATAGCAGTGGATATCTACGTGGCAGAACATGGGAAATGTCAGCAATATCTGCACTAACTTCCGTAGGTACTGTGGAATTAAATGCATGGAATCATCTGTATCTCTACTACAATGCTGCCACTAGTGTGATTGGTATGTCATTGAATAATGAAACGGCGGTTACTGCATCCTCGATTACAAGAAATGCACCGCCATCGTCTGTGTTTGGAATTGGCGTAGTTGATTTTACTTCTATAGAAGTAAATGCTAGATACATAGGCAAGTTTGACGCATTAACCATTGACACTACTATAACAGGATCAAACTACTCCGCAACTGTGGCCAAGTATACTAGCCCCTAATCCCTGCTTCTCTTAGCTGTACACAGGTCTTACAACGACCACAGGGATTAACCTTGGTGTCTGTGTACACGGGTGTACGACAGCTCCAAAACATGTTTCTTAAATTTGCAGGTAACATATCATAAATCTCACGCTTGCTCATGTTGAGTACGGGATAGATCTTCTTTACTGGGGTAAACGCAGCAAGTATAGCATCAGCTCGTACACGTCGTTCATTTAGATTGTGATTTTCATCGTTGGCATTCATGCCCATTGCCACATGTTTTATGTTGGGGTTTACGGAGCAGATGTAACCTGCAAAAAAGTTAACACTGTCGGTGTCGTACATGAAGCTGCCATTATAGGGCTGGGATGCAATTTCACTTTCACTGTAGACAAAATTGTAACCCATACGCTCTAGTTCATTGACTACAAGTTCAACTGCAATAGCTTCCGCACGATTTCTATTCTCAACATTGCGTTGATGTACGTGATGTACATGCAATGTGTAATCCTTGTACTGGGGATCAGTTAGCAGTTGGTAGATGGTACCGAGACTATCTAATCCGCCTGAGTACATTACTAGTATTTGTTGTTCCATATATAAAATGAGTAAACATCGTTTACTTCAATCTCCTGTGGTTGTGGGTCAAGTTCGTGTGCGCGTGGAAAGTAAACAGCATAACGTGCGGGCCAAGTGGTGCGTAAAAACACACGCGCTACAAAGCAATCACAATGTGCTAGCACAATGGGCAGCAGACGCGCTGTAAACTCTTGCCCAAATGATAGTGCGCCATCAATGATGATGGTATCATAGTGTGTGTCTAAGGAGAACCAATCTCTAGTCTTAATTTTACTATCATCATACACTGGTTCAGTATCCCATGCTTCACTAGCTAGGGGTAGTAGTAAACGGGTACTGCCCATCAGCAGCACTGTACCTTGGCAATGCTGCGCAAACAACTCGTAGTCGTTATCGTTGGGGGCGGCCGGCCAAGTTAAGCTGCGCCAGTAGTTGGTATTATCCTGCATGCAGGATATTTAATACTACTTGGCTTCGTCCTTCTTCTTTTGCTCTTCCGCTGCTTTAGCATCAGCTTCAACTGCAGCCGCAGCATCTGCCTTGTTTAGAGAAATACCGCCAAGCAAGCCAACAAACGCGCCAATCACTGTGCTAAATGCTGGACCAATAATTTCAAAGATTTTGTTGTTGTCTACAATGGGATTAAACAATCCACCCATAAGAACAACAACTACAGCAACGACAATGCACGCCAGTGTACCCACTGTTACTTTTAAAATCCAATTTGTTACGGTCATAGTACAAATCCTGGTTTGTAAACTGTCTTTCCTCCTGCTGTTACAGCAGTTAGGATTTGACGACGATTGGTACCTGTAGCCTTATAGCTGCAATGCACCCACCCACTATTTGGTCCCTCTTTGGGATTATAAAACTCTAGTATCAACTGATCAAATTCTAAATTCTTACTAACCCACATGGCTAGTTCTGGATTAGATAACTCGTCAATTTCAAAGTCCACAGCTTCACCATTGCAGTGTTGACTCTTAGCACTACCGCCCACTGCTTTGTTAAGTGCAGGTCCACGATACGCACTGTTGATGCGTATGGGTTTTTTGTAGTGAGCAAGCACAGGCTCTAATATGTTCTTAGCCACAGCTTTAAGTGCTGCAAGATGTGCAGGTGATGGAGTATTGTCTATCTTCTTACGTGTCGCAGTTTCGCTTTTGATGAAGTCTCGTAGTGCAAAATTTTCACTTAGCATATTACCGCCAGCGGCTGCTGGTGTTGTAGCAGGTGCCGTTTCGCCTTTGAGCCATTCTGCATATTTCTTAGTTCTCTCTGTACGATCATCTAGTCCATGTGTGCCGCCATTAATCTTTTTAGTTAGTGCGAGTATGGCAGCATCATTAACACCGTGATCACATATAGCCCATAGCTTGTTCTTGTTAAAGAAGAACATGGCACTATCAAACGCATAGTCGTCTGCTACTAGGTCTGGATCCTGCATGATCTCCTGCTTGCCCAGTGCGTCTGCTAGTGCTTGATAGTTTTCCTTGCCAGTTAACTGTAGTGCACCACGTCCACGATACTTCCATCCATCGCCGCTAGCCCTATCACCATTGCCCATGCGATTAGCGTACACTACATTGGCAATCTTCTCGGGATTACGTGCGCAAGCAGCAGCACTAGCAGTATCAAAGTACTTGCTAAATGTCTTCAGTAAGCCTTCTGCACTATAGTTGAGATTTTCGGTGAAACTTTTAAAGCCGCCTGTTTCGTGCCCAACTTGTCCAAAGAAGTGTGCTGCTCGATCAGGTGTTAGCTTGAAATATTTCATAGCCGCAGTGAGCGTTCCTTTACCAAACGCTCCGTCGGCTGTAACGCCCATTTTTTCTTGTAGTGTACTTAAACTCATGCAATAGTATCTTCTGGTGGAGCTTCAGGCTTGGGCTCGTCTGGGCTCTTGCCAAACATTATGCCCGACAGTAGACCTGTGAGGAATGTTGCAATTGGAGTTACCAGCTTAAAGAATTCTGCGTCATTTGGACTTTGTACACCAATTGGCTGTGTTACAAATATTAGGCTGTACAGTACAACAAACACAATACCAACTAGTGTTAGCGACAGTGTTACGCCAATAAAAAACTTCAAACGAGCGTGTAGCTCATCGCTTGTATAACGTGGATTACTCATTTACGGGTTCCTCAGTCTTGTGGTGATCGGGGTCTAGTATCTTCTCGCTGACTCCACCGGTTAGTTCATCGCGGCAATTGCCGTCAACTTCGCAGCGTGGACGCTTGCATTCTGCGTCATTCCAGTGTGCTGGATCTTGGCAAGCATAACGATAATGTTCGCTACAGCCCGCAGTTAACAGCACGAACGCAGCAGTTAGTAGTAGTTTTCTCATAAAATGCCCTCTTGTTATTTATTTGAATTTTACCAAAATAATCTCGCACTGCATGCTAAATAACTGGGAGACATTACAATGGCCGCTAACGGAATTTCGACACTGACAATACCAACTGAAATAACAGCAACTAGTTTTACTGGCAGTTATCTAGTAGCCGCAGGCACGTTTAACTATGACTCATACGGTGCTGGATTTAGTGTTAGAAAAGACAGTGGCCCAATAGATGCCTACATAGCACTAGTACTTGCTCTACCAGCACTATCTGCCAAAGAATATGTATTTGATCAAATTAATCCTCCAGAAGCAAGACCCTTTACCTATGGCCAAGCCCTAATTAGCTTTACATTGAACGCTAATGGAACTTTTAGCAATGTTGTTTGTACATATGGCGCCGGCGGATATTCGGCTAGTAGTGGCCAACTAACCATGCTTGGTACGCAACTTCTTGGAGGAGTTTCGCCCGGAAATGACATAGTATGGGACTATGTGTGTGCAGAAGACGATGGTGTTATAACTAGTTTTTCCTACTCTTCGGGTACACCCCCTGTTGGTAGACTTTGGACATTTGTACCTGCTAACGGACAGCCTAGTTTTATAAGAGCAATGCAAACACCTGCGTCCAATGTTGAATTGCCTGCCGAAGTAGTTCCTACTTGGAATATTGCCACAGCCGGCGGCATCAATTTAACTGGTACTGGAATCAACGAACTTAATTCAGCGTTAATACCTGACGGGACTTCGTTTGTTATATATGTACCAGGTACAGGTGGGGGAGCAGACAAAGAGGCTAGACAAAAAGCTAAATTAAATTTAGCTGCAACTAATCGTGCTGCCTCGGGCAATCCACGTGCTACCTATGATATCACACAATTACCCACACAGTATGTGGGTAATACAGTAGTAGACAATCCTAACGTAGGCGGACTAGTTACAGGTCGCCCTTGGACAACTTAAATTAAAGATCAATAAATACTCACATGCGTATATTAATAGTAGAAGCCAGCTTAAAAGCTGTAAACAAACCCAGCAACACACGAGTACTGTGTCGCGTGGCTAAACAAGCACTGGAACGCGAAGGCGCCGATGTTGTAGTACGGTCGCTCAAAGGCATGACTTACGACTTTAGCACAAACTTTGCAGCAGACGACGGCAGTGCAGATGATATGACGGCATTACTCAAAAGTGTAATTGATATGGACGCTGTTGTTATTGCTACCCCAATTTGGTGGGGTGTGCATAGCAGTTTAGCCCAAAGCTTTATCGAGCGCATGGACAACTTTGACGATTGGGCTAACGAACACAAAATTAACCCAATGGCTAAGAAAGTATTTGCTACCATAGTAAGCGGTAGTAGTGACGGCTTCCAACACATACACGGTATACATAACGCATTTGCTAGCTATCTGGGTTTCACAGCGCCACCTAAGAGTATGCTAGAAAGCACCATCCAGGATGGTAAGAAGATTGAATCCGATCGGGAACTAGCAGAAAAAGCCAGTAACTGGGCAAAAAATATAGTACGCTGTATCAACCAGCTAAATTAAACATGTGACTATGTTAAAGCGATCTACGGGTGCGGGCTTTTGCGCGGATATTACATGCCGGGGCGAAGCACACAATGTTAGGCGAAGCGACTTTAACTACTACGACAAAGATGGATTTGAACTTACAGTAGCCGAACGCAAGTTATATCAAGACAACTATTTTGCCTTATCAGACTGCCTCAATCATTGGGCGTTTCAGAATCCCTGGCTAGAGCTACTGCCTATTATTAAAAATGGATTACACCTAGATCACTGCATGCTGTTACACCGCTGTGATTTTGCGGAAGATGCATTAGCCCAAATTAAATGCTATAATCACCCAGGTGCAGCTTTTATGGCACAGACTAAACCTAAATGGGGCTTTGACTTTGCTATGGATCATTTGGATGACACCGGCGACGCGGTTGAAGTGCTGCATATTGAGCTAGACGATTATGATCTCAATCGCATCAATGATAAACGCTTGCAAACTGAAAGCTGGTTAACTCAACAAGATTGGCAGGATCTTGCACAACAAATACGCAAGCATCAAGGAGAATGGCAGCACCTGCAGGGCTTTGCACAAAACGATTGGAAAGCTAGGTATCTCATGGGATGGACCCGTGCAGAGTATACCAAAAAGTCTTTTAACTTCGCTAAATAACAACACTAGCGGAGATTGTATATGGACGAACTAATTCAGCAACTTAAGATTGCATTTTCAAACACATTTGTGTTCTATGTTAAGGCCTGGGGATATCACTGGAACGTAGAAGGAGCGGACTTTTACGAATTTCACAAATTGTTTGAAGAAATTTATTCGGAAGTACAAGGATCTGTTGACCCATTTGCCGAGCATATTCGTCAGCTACAAAGCTACGCACCAGGAACACTAGAGCGATTTAAGCAGCTCAGTCAAGTGCAAGAAAGCAGCAAGATTCCAAACGCACTTGAAATGGCAAGTGGTCTACTTGCAGAAAACGAAGTAATACTAAATTCTCTGCAAGCATCATATGATCTAGCAGAAACTAACAAGGAACATGCACTCAGCAACTTCCTCGCTGACAGAATGGAAGCGCACAAGAAGCATGCATGGTTCCTACGCAGCACACTAAAGACAAGATAAGGATTAACTAACTCATGACAACTCAAGAAAACATGAAGAAATGGCTATCGGTAATTAATACACCGTCCACTAAAGAAAAAGGTATGATTACTGAAGACGTTGAAGGCGCACTAAAAACAATACACTCAGATGTATTAAGTCGCCCCGAGCCTACTGCTACTCCCGATAAGGTTACTGCACGGGTCGCTGGCGGCATGCGTGGAGTAAGTCATGATGAAGTGAAGAGCGGGTTTGATAGCCTTTCTAAAAAGAACGGATTTGCAGACTTTGCAGATGAATTAAATTCTGCAAAAGGCGCACACGACGAAGAGACACGTATTGCCGAAAACCTAGTTGACGAAGATGACATGGAAGAAGGCAACGAGTTTAGTGGCGCACTTGCTGCTGCTAAGATGCAACACAAGAAGTCATTCAAGGTAGATGGCAAGAACTATCAAGTAAAAGAAGGCGAGGATGCTTGCCCAGTGTGTGAAGCAATGCCGTGCGAATGCGATAATAAGGAAATGGTATCTGAGGAGTGGAGCGTTATATACGATTCTGCTTATGCTAAGAACGTACCGGCTCGTGTTCGTCTGAGTGCTGGTATGGATGAATCAGCAGTACGCGAATGGTTCAGTAAGGCATTTCAACCTTTGAGTATTCACGAAGTACTAATACGTAAACCAATAGATCCAAAAGATAAAAGTTTATCACCAATTGTTGAACCAAAGCAAGACACTGATCCATTTGGAGTGTTGAAGCCAAAGCCGAAGCCAAAGCCGAAGCCAAAGCCAGGTAAGAAGCCCAACAACGAACCCGAAGTGTACATGGGCGAAGAACAAATAGATGAAATTCTTCCAGCATTAGCTGCAGGCGCTGGAGCATTAGCTACAGGTGCTGCCCGTGTTGGTGGCGCAGTAGTACAGGGTGCAAAGGCTTTGGGCACTGCTGCAGTAAAAGGAGCACAAGCTGTAGGTAACGTAGTAGCTAAAGGCGCACAAGCTGCAGGTAACGTAGTAGCTAAAGGCGCACAAGCTGCAGGTAATATGGCAAGTAATGCAGTAGTCAAAGGCGCACAAGCTGCAGGCAATATGGCAAGTAATGCAGTAGTCAAAGGTGCAAATGTTGCTGGACAAGCAGTTGGTTCTTTTGGTCAAGGTATGGCAAGTCAACAGCAGCCAGCGCCAGGACAACAGCAACAACCACAACAAGCGCAACAACAGCAGATGCAGCAGAAACCAGGGCAAATGCCAGGTGCAGGTGGTCAGCAAAAATTCAAACCAGGCCCAATTCAGGTTGATACAAAAAAGAAAATAATTATTACCCCAGCAGGTGCAATTCCATTTACTCAGATCATAACCAGAGAAGACCGCGAGCAACGTGGCGAAGACGAAAGTGAAGTTAAGTCTGCACTATCGGATATTCACGAAAAACTAGGCGGAGACTATGATCTAGACAAGCAGTACGATGCAATTCACGAAGTATCAGAAGAGTCAGGTATTTCTTATCGCAAGTTGCTAGGAGCATGGGTTACGGATCCGTTGGGCATGAAGGAAGCAATTAGTGCAGCAAAGGATGCTGCAGATGATACAGAAGAAATGCCAGCAGAGGAACCAGCACCTGCTGCACTACCTGCACCCGGTGACGAAACTGCACAACCTGAGCAGCCAGTACAAGAGTCTAGAAAGAAAAAAGCCAAAGTTATAAAAGAAGGTCATCAGGTCATGCTAGATGTGAGAGATGATCATGAAGTTCAAATGGCACAGTCACAACTGTACCAGATGGTAAAGAACGCAAGTGACTTGCACAACATGCTTGACAGTATGGGCGAGCTAGAAGGTTGGGTACAGGCCAAGATTACTCTGGCAGCCGACTATATCAATCGTGTTAAGGATTATGTTGAGTACGAAATGGTTCGTGGTTCAACAGAACATCATGGCCATCGTTCACCTAACGACTTCTACGAAGATGATCCATTGCACGAAGCAAAGGATGACGATAAAGAAGATGATGCGGATGATGACAAGATCCCACACATTGTAATGCAACTACGTAAAGCTAAGGACGTAGATGGTAATCATAAAGTACGTTTTGAAGATGGGACATCTCACTACGTATCAATGACAGTTATCAAGAACTTCTTAGAAAAGCATGACAAGCAAAAGCCTGCAGTAAAGGACACAATGGCACGTGACGCAATCAAGAGCCTCAAGCATCTCAAAGCACGAGCAGAGTAACGCATGAAGATACAAGAACTACTGCAAGAGATGAGTCAGAAGGCCGCTGAGAAGATGGGCGTATCTGTCACACGGGTCACTAAAAAAGACTTTAAAGAAATCAAAGACAAGTTGTCTAAGATACTACTTGCAGTGGGCGTCAAGCATGCCGACTGGACTATGGGCGGCGCGGGCATATGGGATGAAACACATCCATACTACGACCCAAACAATCGTAAAAAAGATTCTGGCGACATTGACATCATGCTAGATGAAAAAGATGTACTAAGTGCATTTTCCGATAAGGACCTTAAAGGTAGCAAGCAGAAGTTGGCACAAGCTCTTACTGAGAAAGGTATCAAAAACAACGGAGCGTCACTTAACTGTGTTGTGAGATTTGATCAAGACAAGTTTGCACAAGTGGACCTAATTGTTAAACCTGATGCAGCCATTGCAATTAAAGGACATCAGATGGACTACTCCACTGATCCTACTATGCGCGGCGGAGACCTTTGGTTAGAAATATGGCCCACACTGATCAAGATGACACCTAGTCCCGTTAGCGGCAAGACAGAAATTGTTGACGCCAAGGGAAAGCCAAACAGTGCGCTACAGCTAAGTCCAGACAAGGGCGTAGTAGATCGTGAAACTGGCAGAGTCTTAGTTAGTTGGGCAGATAAGGATGGCGTTGCTAAACTTATGGTGGGCACACATGCGAATGGTCGCGACATATCCAGTATCTCAGGTTTGGAACGTGTGCTGAAAGTTGTTCCTAAGAAGTGGAACGCAGTCAAGCATCTATTCCCACACAGTAAGTAACAGCATGAAAATATTTGAAGTATTGCAGCATAAAGCAAAGCGTACGCTGCTTGAAGCAGGTACAGCTCACATCGAGGACTGGGTCACAGAACCCGATGGTGGCAAGCGAGCGTTAGAAGCATTAGTTAATCTAGAAGCCAATCCGCAAGAACTGTCCATTAAATGGGACGGCAGTGTAGGCATTGTATTTGGTCGTGATGCTGCAGGTAAGGTAGTATTTGTTGACCATTATCAATTTGCTAAAGTAGCCAAAGGCCAAGCAGAGTTTAGTACCATACGTGCATATGACGAACCACGTGGCGCTCAACGTGTAGAATTATGGGAAGCAGAGGACGCAATACGCCCTTTGCTAGAAAAGATTGTACCTAAGAAAGCAGACCAGTATTGGTTTGGCGACCTCATGTGGTATGGAAAACCAGACACAAAGAATGGCGAATACGTATTCCAGCCACGCACAGTAAAATACTCTGTGGGAGTGGAAACTCCACTTGGTAAGGACATTGCTCGTAGCAACGGCGGTATTGCTGTACACACATTCTTCCCTAGCTTAACATCGGCTAGTATTCCTCTACGTGGATTACAAGGGTTACGCGAAGGTGCAGGCATTGTGTTCTTTACGGGTGAGATGAAGGACACACCTAAGGTTACAATCGGCAAGCAACAGTTGTCCGCAGCCAAACGTACAGTTGCAAGTAATACAGACACTGTTAACAAGTTTATCAATGACCTTGCAGGCATGAAGGCCAAGACTGTGCTTACCGCAATGAGCAAGTTTATTTCACAAATGATTGACGAGAATGATGTAAGCTCTCGCATTGTGCCTCGCTTTATGGATTATCTCCAAGTACAACTAAGCCCTGCGGCAGCAAAGAAACTGCTGGGCGAAAACAAAGACGGTTGGCTATATCAAAAAGATGGAGCCAAAGGTCTTGAAGCATTGTGGGAAATGTGGGCTGTACTCACAGATCTCAAGCTACATGTTAAACAACAAGTAGACAAGCAGGTAAAGAACAGCGCAGTGCATGCTGAGATCAACGGCGACGCCGGACATGAAGGCTATGTATTTGGTGGTGGTAATGTCAAGTTGGTAGACCGATTAGGTTTTACACGAGCATTGCGCGCCAAGTTTGCAGTGTCTCCGGAAGAGATTGCAACCAAGAGCACCATGCCCAAAGCAGTATTTTGCTTTGGTAGAATGAATCCACCAACACTTGGACACAAGCAATTGATGCAAACTACTGTGGAAGCAGGTGGTGATAAGGCATTTATATTCCTCAGCAGTACTGTTGATAATGATGAGAATCCGTTGGATCCACAAACCAAAGCAGAATTTATCAAACAGATCTATCCAGCATACGCAGGGAATATTATATCGGGCGCATTCAAAACACCAATTGACGCAGCCAACTATCTATACGAACAGGGTTATCGTAACATGACCTTTGTGGGTGGATCGGATCGAATTGGTGCGGGACCAAAGAGTATCGAAAAACTACTCAACAGTTGGAACAGTGGTCTGGTGCGTACTACAGACTTTGCTCGTGGTCCAAAAGGACGCGAACATGTGGTGCTAAACTTTGCCAGCAGCGGCGAACGTGATCCAGACAGCAAGGGCGTAGAAGGTATTAGCGGCAGTAAGGCACGTGAAGCTGCAGCAGCCGGTGATGAAAAACGCTTCTTCCAATTAACAGGTGTGAACTCAAAACTGAAAGTAAAAGGCCAAACACTTTACCAAGCCACACGCAACGGCTTGGGGCTCAAATAGAAATTTGACTTAACAGCTCCTAGGCATATATAATAGTGTACATCATGCAGTGGCATGGTGTTACGTAGAAACTAAGGAAAACTAGGAGTTTATTAAAATGGCAACATTAGCAGAAATTCGTGCGAAACTAGCACAACAAGAGTCAAAGGCCCTCGGCGGCGGTGGTGGTGACAATGCAGTATTCCCGCATTGGAACATCGCAGAAAACACAACAGCAACAATTCGTTTCCTCCCAGATGGTGATCAAACCAACACTTTCTTCTGGGTAGAGAAGGCAATGATCAAGCTTCCGTTCCCGGGCGTTGCAGGTGATCCCAGCAGCAAGCCAGTATTGGTGCAGGTCCCATGTGTAGAAATGTGGGGCGAGAATTGCCCAATCCTTGCTGAAGTCCGTACTTGGTTCAAGGATCCAAGCATGGAAGAAATGGGTCGTAAGTATTGGAAGAAGCGTACTTACTTGTTCCAGGGCTTTGTGGTTGATCCGGCTTCGCTCAAAGAAGACAATCTTCCCGAGAATCCAATTCGTCGATTCATTATTAGCCCACAGTTGTTTACCCCAATTAAGGCAGCATTGATGGATCCAGATATGGAGAACTTGCCAACTGACTATGTCAAAGGCACAGACTTCCGTGTCAGTAAGACTGTTAAGGGCAAGTTCTCGGACTACAATAGCAGCAGCTATGCACGTCGTGAACGTGCGCTCAATGACGTTGAGATGGCAGCAATTGAGAAGCACGGACTGTTCAGTCTGCGTGACTTCCTCCCAACCAAGCCAACCGAAATGGCCCTTAAGGTCATGAAGGAAATGTTTGAAGCCAGCGTAGATGGTAAGCCATATGACGCAGCCAAGTGGGGTCAGTTCTTCCGTCCATCGGGTCTGAGCGTAGGTGGTGATGGTGATGCTGCTCCGCGCAGTGCCCCAAAGCCAGCGGCGCGTGTGGTTGATGCGGATGATGATATCCCTTTTGAGTCAGCCGGTACGTCTACAGAGTTTGAAGTTCCAGTCAAACCTGCAGTAACTGCTGCACCGGCAACAACCACAAGCAAGCGAGCAGAAGACATTCTCGCAGCCATCAAGGCACGCCAGAACAAGGCCTAATAGCCTTGTAGTTGGGGTAGTTACCTACCCCAACGTTCTTAACATGTGAGTGAATAATATGGTAAAACCATTTGACATTTCAAAGTTTCGTAAAACTCTAACCAAGAGTATTCAGGGATTGAGTATTGGCTTTCGTGATCCAGATACTTGGGTCAGCACAGGCAATTATACTCTAAACTATCTTATCTCAGGTGACTTCCATCGTGGAGTTCCACTGGGTAAGGTAACAGTGTTTGCAGGAGAATCAGGTGCGGGCAAGAGCTTTATCTGCTCAGGCAATCTAATTCGTAATGCACAGGAGCAGGGCATTTTCGTTGTACTAGTAGACACTGAAAATGCACTGGATGAAACATGGCTTAAGGCCTTGGGTGTAGACACTAGCGAAAGCAAGTTGCTCAAGCTCAACATGGCCATGATTGACGAAGTAGCTAAGACTATCAGTGACTTCATGAAGGAATACAAGGATACCTACGCTACTACACAGGAAGAAGATCGTCCAAAGATTCTGTTCGTAATTGACAGTTTGGGCATGTTGCTTACACCAACCGACGTAAACCAGTTTGAAGCTGGTGACATGAAGGGTGACATGGGTCGCAAACCTAAGGCACTAACCAGTCTAGTACGCAACACTGTAAACATGTTTGGTGACTGGAACATAGGTATGGTGTGTACTAATCACACTTACGCTAGTCAGGACATGTTTGACCCGGACGACAAGATCTCAGGCGGACAAGGCTTTATCTACGCCAGTAGCATTGTGGTTGCCATGCGCAAGCTCAAGCTAAAGGAAGACGAAGACGGTAACAAGATTAGCGAAGTACGTGGTATCCGTGCAGCGTGTAAGATTATGAAGACACGGTACGCCAAGCCATTTGAAAGCATGCAGATTAAGATTCCATATGATACGGGTATGGACCCATACAGCGGCTTGTTCGATATGTTGGAAACTAAGAACATGGTCAAGAAGGATGGCAATCGTTACGTATACACTGACCTTAAGGGTACTGAACACAAGTACTTCCGCAAGGCATGGGCGGCTAACGAGAATGGTATCCTAGACTTAGTCATGGACGAGTTTGCTACTAAGAACGCAAAGATCCTGCCCGTAATCGCTAAGGAAGTTGACACCGAAGATGAAGCTGAATAAGTAAGCTAGCATTTAGTTTGGAGACTATTTAATGGCTTATAATGATGCACTTAGTGAAGATGTACTGTTTGAATTGTATGATATCGTATTAGGATACGTTCCCGATAAGGAGCGTGAAGACCTTGCGCAACACGTCTACGATTGGTTGCGAGCATGGGAAGCCCCTGCTACTGTTTACGACGGATTAAGTGAACATGACAAGTATCTAAATACTCTATCCAAAGACTCTGCTGTCTCTGAGGAATACGAAGAGGAAGAAGAGGAAGAAGATAGTTACGATTCTAGCGACGACGACGATTACGAATGAGGTGATGGGTGACTTGGTACCATAAAGTAACACGCGACATTTCTACTATTCCAGATGCTCTGGACTATTATGAAAATGAATATCAAGTTGCCCGCACCGAAGTACAGCTTCGTGGAGTAGTAGAAAAGCAATCCGCTGAACTGCCCGGAGTGGTAGAGCAGCGGTTTTGCCAACTACAAGAGATTGAAGCAATATTGGAATATATTAATATCCAATTGCGCAAAATTAAAACCAAACACTATAAAAAGTTTTTGGAAAGTTATAATCGAGCATTGTCTAGTCGTGATGCAGATAAGTATGCAGACGGCGAGGACGAAGTTATTGATTATGAAACACTTGTTAACGAAGTCGCACTTATGCGTAACAAATGGCTAGGCATCATCAAGAGTTTGGATGCTAAACAGTTTCAGATAAACAATGTAGTTAAGCTACGTACCGCCGGCATGGAAGATGCAAAGGTATAACACATGCGAATTTGTAAAGTAATTTTTTCCACAAACCGTCTCAAATATCTAATACCTACTCTGGAGTCTTTTCATAAGAATTTAGACTTTGGAGATCATGAAGTAGATGGAATTTTTATTGACGATTGGCCAACGGGTCGAAATGATACGTTCGTTGAAGCTCTTGCTCAAAAGTATGGATATACTCGTATTGTATTGCATGCAGAGAATCAAGGTATATCAACTACTTGGCAACATGTCAATGAGCTATTAAGTGAGAAAGAATACGATTACGTTTGGCATCAGGAAGACGATGTAGAACTACTGCAGCCGTTGCACATAGATGATCTTATTAAAATAATGAATGAGCTGCCACAGTTATTTCATATTAATCTAAAAAGACAAATTTGGTATGCTAGCGATGTTGAAGAGTTTACAAGACCCGACGATGTTATTTTAGATAACTATCGAATTAATTACGAACATACTTATTTTAGTCCGATGGCATGTTTTTATCCTTATTGGATATCTCAGATGAATATCAAAGAATCTACTGATATGTGTCCGGGTGAAGGTTTAGTAATGGTAACTGCCAAAGAACGCACAAACGGAACACAATGTGGATCCACACTTAAGAACACAGACGGCTCTCCCATTGTTAACCATATTGGAGAAGTAACCCGTGGTCGCCGGCTAAATCAGGGCGAATGGGGATGGGAGAGATTTGCCTGGATGGATACTACTAAGGACTATTGTGCCAAAACTGGTATAGAAAAACCACTGGACCCAAAATAAAAGTTGACACAACCCTAGTAACGTATTAATATGTGCGCTGTTACAGTTATTTGGACTTTGTTGTGAAGCGTTCCAAAAAGCAAGTCAAGCATGTATCCAATTTTATCCCTGCAGAGAATTTCTGGGCTGCAATGGTTTGCGGGCATCGCGTAATTGGAGAACAGTATCCAGACGGGCACTCGCATGTTGATGTGCTCAAACGCCAACAGTTTGCTCAAGCAGCACTAGCTGATGACTCTCTAATTACAGAGGACGACCGAGCTCTTGCGCAGGAACTGATTGAGTATCAGCGTGGTCGCTTGCTGGATATGATTGCAGGCAAGATCAGCAACTATGGCAAGATTGTAGTCACCCTGTTTATGCAGGAAGAAGTTGATGTTAACCAATCTACTAACTTTACGTTTGGGGTTAACCAGCCCGGCTACTATATTACACATCGCGAAAATCAGCGTCGTGGCGAGCTGATTGAACGGTCCAAACTGACCTCTCGTTGTGTGGGCAAGCTCAAGGACCGTATTGAAGTACGTGGTACTGTGTTGCGTGTATTTCCTTCAAAGAACACAGTATATCAAGAAACCAATGGACATATTTTGCTGGGAGACGATGGCAATCTCTACCTCTACTGGCATAGCAAGCAAGATGTTTACGAAGATGATTACGTTTACATACGTGGTACCGTTAAGGCGCACATAGACGGCAACACCACCAAACTAAATCGTGTGCTTTATCTTGTTAAGGAGTGAAAAAGAGCGTTATGAAGTCGAAGAATCCCAGCAAGGTTATCAAGCGTAACCCTGTTGCCCGGGCCCTGCGCGAGGATGACCAATTCAAGCATCGCGTGGAACCATCTGATCACGACTACCGTCGTGCTACTGCTGCAGACCTGCGCAAGTGGCAAAACCAAGTTGATGACGATTTAGACGACGATTTTGGGGTAGATTAACCCTAAAAAACGCTCAAAATAGCCCCAGGCTGCGTAAGTTGTTGATTTTATTGGGAAAACTAAAATCCCTGTAGAGTCAATGACTTACGTGCGCCCTTGCTAAGTTATTGATTTTATTAGAATTCTTTCTGCCAAAAAGAGTTGCACTGCACCTGGATGGCTGTATAATACGACACATAGGGAACAACGATATGGAGAACAAGCAAATGGCAAATTTCGTTCGTATTACTAGCGGTAAGTATCGCGGTATGCAGATCCGCAATCAGACGTTCCGCCTTGTGCAGGATTACAAGGAAGGCGCCAAGGGCGGCTTCGTTACTGTACTTGCTGGCAACGACATGGGCGACTACGCCGGTAAGAACATCCGTATTACGGTAGAGAGCATTCGCTCTATCCAGCCCGTTGCTGCTAGCGAAATTCCCAACAACGTGATTGCGTTCACGCCTGCTGTTGTTAACAAGAGCGAGGATGACGACGTCATGTACGAGACGCCCGTTGACACTGACGAGACCGACGAGCAGATCATGCAACGTGTGGGTGCCCGCTTTGAGGTGCTCAACGAGATGACGATGGCTGCTAAGGAAGGCAACATCCGCGCAATGATTGTGAGCGGTGCCCCAGGCGTGGGCAAGAGCTACGGCGTTGAACAGACGCTAGAGACAGCGAGCATGTTTGACAAGCTGATCAAGGTCGTCAAGCACGAAGTGGTCAAGGGTGCGATGACGCCCATTGGCCTCTACAAGAAGCTGTTTGACTTCAGCGACTCCAACTGCGTGTTGGTGTTTGACGACTGCGACAGCATCTTGCTTGAAGACCTCAGCCTCAACATCCTCAAGGCTGCGCTCGACAGCAGCAGCCGGCGGCGCATTCACTGGAACAGCGATAGCGCATTGCTGCGTCGTGAGGGTATCCCCAACGCTTTCGACTTTAAGGGTTCGGTGATCTTCATTACTAATTTGAAGTTCGATAACATCAAGAGCAAGAAGCTGAAGGATCACATTGACGCACTCCAGTCGCGCTGCCACTACTTGGACCTGACCATCCACACCACGCGCGAGAAGCTGCTGCGGTTGCGTCAGATTGCTGCTACGGGTACGCTGTTCGACGCTGAGAAGTACGGCTTCACTGAAGAGCAGTCGACGGAGATTGTGAATTTCATCACTGAGAATGCGAACAAGATGCGCGAGATCAGCTTGCGCGCCGCGCTTAAGGTGGCTGACCTTTACAAGATTAACCCCAACCGTTGGCAGGAGCTGACGCGCATGACCTGCATGCGCTAATCAATTCCGCAAGTGCCAACTTGGAGCCCCGCCTAGTGCGGGGCTTTTTTATAGACCTTTACTCAGTATTCGGTCTACTGCTTGAGCTTTTCTCATTGGATATATTTTATCCAAAATAGGGTTAGGATTTTTGGCTGCTTGGGCTGCAGCATAATCTCTATCTTGTGTGGGCTCTACCTTTTTGGCATCCTTACTGATATCCCAATATACTACGGGATCATTGGTATAAGGATTGGGTTCTACTTCTCGAGTTATATTAGGCCACGCCAACTGTTGTTGCAGGCGTTTGGCTAGTGCACCATACAGTCGTATTCTGCTGGATGTTTTTTCAGTCTCGCCTTTGTCTGCAGGGGCACTGAAATGAATAGTGTTCACGCTGGGATTATTTTTGAGGAAATCCATTATGACAGCACCAACTGTAGCAAAGATTCTCTGTGCCTCCTGATAACTATCTTTGGTCTTTCCCAGGTCTAAACCGCGCGTCAGAGTGTAACGACCAAAACCAACTTCTACACGATTGTCTCCTCGTACATCAAATGATATCTGATAGCGTTTGAGTATACTGTTGGCACGGAACACATATTTTGCCATAGCGTATTTGGCTCTTGCCTGTCGCCATGGGTAGGGTTTATCAAGTGATTCCGTTATGAATTCTGTTGCCCGCATGTGGTATTTAGCCCAACTATTACGGCTATGCATCTTGCTTTAAATACATATACCTAGTACACTTGTATCTATGACAGTAAAAATCATTATCCGCGACGAAGTCAACATTAAGATTGAAGGACTTGAGCCCATGATGCGGCGCAAGTTAGTCAGCAAGTTCAAATACCAAGTGCCGTATGCACGACATCTACCCGCTGTAAGATTGGGACGTTGGGACGGGTGTATTCAGTTCTTTGCCGCTAGCGGCACAACCTATCTCAAACTTCTGGAAGAAATCCTTCCTGAGATTGAACATCTAGATATTGAAATTGAAGACTACAGGCAGGGGTGGGAACTAGAGTTCGAATCAGTAACTGAACAAAGCCTAGCTCATATATCCTGGCCCGAGAATCATACTTCTGCTGGTACTCCTGTAACGCTGCGTGACTATCAAGTGGAAGCAATCAATGCATTTCTCGCGGAGCCACAGAGCATACAAGAGATTAGCACAGGTGCGGGCAAGACCATAATGACTGCTACACTGTGCAGCCGCGCAGAGAAGTATGGGCGTACCTTAACCATTGTACCCAACGTGGACTTGGTTAAACAAACACTCAAAGACTATCAGCTAATTGGTCTAGATGTGGGGGTTTTCTATGGTAGTCAGAAAGAATATCAAAAGACACATACCATTTGCACATGGCAAAGTCTGAATAGTCTCGGCAAGAAAACCAAAGACGGTACAGCACCTGTTGAGTGGCCGGAGTTTGCTCAAGGTGTTAACTGCATCATTGTAGACGAAGCCCACATGGCCAAGGGCGATGTACTCAAAGCCATGCTAAGTGGGCCGTTTGCGCAAGTGCCAATTCGTTGGGGGTTGACAGGAACCATTCCCAAAGAAGAGTTTGAATGGCGTTGTTTACATGTGGGAATTGGTGCTGTAGTAAACAAGATCCGTGCAGCAGATCTGCAGGATCAGGGCGTACTTGCACAGTGTAAAGTTAATATTGTACAGATACAGGACCAACGCACCTTCTCCAACTACCAAAGCGAACTCAAGTATCTACTAACAGATACTAAACGAATAGATTACATGTCCAAACTAGTCAAGCAAATCAGTGCGCAAGGCAATACACTAGTACTTGTAGACCGCATCGAAGCAGGACAAGAATTGGTAGATCGTATACCCAACGCAGTGTTTATTTCGGGCGGTGTTAAAAGTCAGGACAGGCAAGAACACTACGACGAAGTAGCTACAGCAGAAGGTAAGGTAATTGTTGCGACATATGGTGTAGCAGCAGTGGGCATTAACTTACCACGCTTGTTTCACATTGTACTAGTAGAGCCAGGCAAGAGTTTCGTGCGCACTATACAGAGCATCGGACGTGGATTACGCAAGGCGCAGGACAAGGACAGTGTAGAGATTTGGGATGTGACTAGCAGTTGCAAGTTCAGCAAGCGACACATGACCAAACGCAAACAGTTTTATAACGATGCAAATTATGAATGGGAACTACAAAAGGTAAACATTTGATGAATATTCTCACAATTGAAAACATTAGTATGAGCATGCTAGAACTACCTGCAGAGGTAGACGACTTGCGTTTTGCAGTACTAGACAACAGCGATCCAAACGATCCGGATTACTTTTTTATTCCCTTGATCTTTCTAGAAAGCTTTACTGCCCCTGCTGCAATACTAGAAATAGGTAAACATACAATTAAGATGCCATTGGACTGGCAGGTAATGATAGGTGATCCTGAGATTGGCGATCTAGAAGTTATACCGCTTACTAGTATCAGCGAGCGTGGGTTCGAAACACTAACAGTAAATCCACTAACTGGTTTCCGTCCTCTCTTTGAGAAGATTGATATTGTAGATGTATATCCCGAAGTCAAGTGGTACTTCCCCAAGCTTAAATCGGGGCATCTATTAGCAGTACCACTTACAGAAGGAAGTAATCCCAATTGTGTGTTCTTTGCTCGAGAGATTAGTCGTACACAACAGATTGTGAAGATTGACGAGCTTTGGTAATGGCTGCTAAGTTAGATATATTCCGTATATTGGCTGCAGTAGACCGCAGAGATAAAACGTTCTACGATAACCTAACCGACGATGAGCGTAAGGCATTTAGCCCTTACATCATGCTACGTTGGGTTAGCACAGTTAATAGTAATCCTGTGCTGGAATCCTGGTACGTGGAGGAAACCAACCGCATGGTTAATATCAACTACTTTACACTGGCTAGGTATCCCAAGTTTATGTGGTTGATGTATTCCCAAGTGGGCAGTACACAACGTATTAAACATGAGTATCTTGGGCGCGAGTTTAAAAAGAAAAACAAGAAGCTAGATGCACTACTACGATTGTATCCCGCAGCCAAACAAGCAGACTTAGAACTACTGTCAGAAACAGTTTCTGATCAGGAGCTAGAGGTAATAAATGATGAATACAGAGAATTTGAGTCAGACTTTGAATGACTTTGCTTGCGAGTTTTGCAAGCGTGAATTCAAACGTGAACGTACATTACTATCGCATACTTGCAGGCAGAAGTTACGCCATCAAGAAGGACAAACTGCCGATGGTAAATTAGCATTTACTGTATACGACAAGTTCTATCAACAGACTCAACGCAAGAGTAAAACATGGGAGCAGTTTGCCGACAGTCCATACTACAACGGCTTTACTAAGTTTGCCAAATACATTCGCAGTATGGATGTGGTCAATCCCATGTTGTTTGTAGATTGGGTAATTAAGAATAATATCAAGTTAGAGTATTGGTCCCGCGACACCACATACGAACGCTATCTCACACAACTGCTAGCAAACGAATCAGCAGAGAATGGTATCGAACGAACATTCCATCATATGCAGGAATGGGCTGAACAGAATAAATTAACATTGGATCAATATCTATATCATGCAAATACTAACAAGATTGTGCATGATATTATCAGCGGTAGGGTTAGTCCTTGGCTGTTGTACGGCACTAAGACTGGACAAGAACTGCTATCAAGGTTCAACGACGATCAGGTGCATCTGATTATCCGTTATATTGATCCAACTGTGTGGTATAATAAGATCAAAGAAGAAACAGATCAGATAGAGTTTGTTTGCAGCATATGTGAACAGGTAGGCATTAACTAATGGACGTTGATATCGATCTAGGTGATCGAACACAGTTAATGGAACTGGTACGACACGTTCCGGCTAGTAGTATCAAAGATGGAATAGCGGGTAAGCACCCTACTGGGGTATATTTTCAATACATTCCCACTGATCCATTAACTAGATTGTCTGCAGTAGATTATCATACAGCAGAGGAGTTGGGCTTCTTTAAGATAGACTTACTTAACGTACACGTTTATCAGCAGGTGCGGGATGAAGAACATTTGATTCAATTGATGAATCAAGAACCCTTGTGGGAACTATTGGAGAATTGTGAATTTGTAGACCAAGTGATCCACATCCATGGGCACTATGATTCAATCCGTGCTATGCCCGAGCCCATCACTAGCATCAAACACCTTGCTATGTTCTTGGCTATACTCCGCCCCGCAAAGCGACACCTGACAGGACAGCTCTGGGCAGAAGTTGAAAAGACTGTTTGGTTGAAGTCCAATGATGGCAAGTTTGGATTCAAACAATCGCACAGCATTGCTTACGCTCATCTTGCGGCAGTCCATATGAACCTCCTATGCGAGCAGTTACTTAACCCGCTTGACTAGTTGAACACTGCGTCGTTTGATACGCTTCTTAAAGAAATCGTGTAAACTAACCATATGTCCCGCAATAATTTTGATTTCTTTGGTGCTGAACGTTTTAAGACAGGGTCTGAATGGGTGGAAATCGTCCTTTAAGAACAAGTTGATGGGGATTATTCTATTACTTTCCCACCACCATTGTTCTCCCATTCTGAGGAAGTATGTTTTTAGATCGTCTGACTCTATTGCTTGGAAATCATAAAAGTTTATAAAATTACCGTCACTGTTTTGTATTATTCCCACATATTCTTCTCCACAGTAGCTGACTACTGCTAGAAAGGGAAACTTTTTTAATAGTTCTGGTAGTTTAGGTGTTGTCACGGGTATAAATACTCTTATGCAAATTACAGCTTATTTATTCAACCCAGAAGTGATGGCAAGGTTTAACAAACCAAATACTGTGCGTAACACAGTTATGTGGAACAAGCCACTGCGAGTGTACAAGGGTGCAGACAATTTCATTGATATTGTAGTCAATGACTTTGATTTACAGCCAACTACTGTTAACCTTTACACTTTCAACTTCCGTGTGCGAGACAGAGAGCAGACTCTCTTATTAGATAAAGATATTGCTATCAAAACTGGATTTACCAATCGCCTAGCACTTAATATTCTAGAAGCAGATCTAGCAGATGTAAACATTGGAATGTATACTTGGGGCATAAGTCTCACAGATGAAAATGGGTTAAAACGTCCTCTGTACCTAGAACTTAACGGTAACGCAGAGGGTTCAATACAGGTTGCAAGATGGTTCTTTGGCGCGGTGTAACCCATGTCTAGAAGTATAAAAGTGTTTAAGGGCGTGGATAATTTCATCGACGTTGCAGTAAAAGACCAAGAACAACAATCCTTGTCTGTTAGCGAATACTCTTTTCATTTTAAAGTTAGAGATCGAGAAGCTAACATAATTATAGACAAAGCACTAGGTTTCGTTGAAGGGTGTACAGATAAGCTAGCAGTAGATTTACTAGTTGCCGATCTAGACAGTATCGACCTAGGGTCATATGTTTGGGGCATTACCGTAGTAGATGAGGACAACAAAACTCGTCCTTTATTCCTAGCATTAAACGGCGACATCGAAGGTACACTTCAAGTTGAAAATAGTCCAATCTCATAAGGTGAACAAGCATGTGGAATAAACCTATAAAACTATTCAAAGGTGTAGACAACGTATTTGATATACAAGTGCAGGACTTTGATCAACAGCCTATACCAGTTAGAACATATGTGATACGATTCCGTGCAGTGGACTTCAATGAAATTCCTGTACTCAGTAAAGAGCTCAACTTTCGAGAAGGCTTCACTAACAGACTAGCGTTAGACATTAGTCGTCACGAGATTGCGGATCTTGAACCTGCATTATACAAATGGGGTTTAAGTATTGATGACGGTGAAGGACTAGAGCGTCCACTATACCTAGAACAAAACGGTGCAACCGAAGGTTCACTTGAGATATCAGATTGGAGCTACGCAGATGACGCACTAGTATCTGCAGTATTGGACACATGGACATTGGACGCAAACACTACCAATGTTACCAATGACATACTAAGTGGCGTAGTCACATTAGATGCGCTAACAGGTAGCCAACTCAGTCCCATGCATACCATTGCAGTATTCAAAGATGCAGGAGCAGACGGTAAACTAACTGTTGAAGTATCAAACAACATGACCAACGCAACATGGGCAACAGCATATACCATAACGCTCACTGCGGGAACAACAAACAGTTACAACAATTTTTATGGTATCTATGAACGCCTTCGTTTCCGTTTTACACCGTCCATTTATAGCAGCGGCACTATCCAAACTTTATACTATAGATTGTTTTAAAAACTTGATTTTGACCAGCATTTAAGTATACAATACATGTATGACTAATGCCTTAACACAAACTGTAGTTGATCTTTGGAGACAGGGTAGGAAAACCAAACTTAGTCCAACAGGTTGGATTAGTGGTAACGCTGTGTGCTGCGATGACCGCAGAGGGCGAGGCGGTCTGCGATCAGATGTTGACGGATCTTGGAATTGGCATTGTTTTAATTGCCAGTTTAAAACTGGTTGGATGCCCGGTCGATTACTGTCAGTTAAGAATAGAGACTTCATACATAAACTTGGTGCAAGTGATGACCAGTTGTCTCAACTGTCAATGATAGCATTGAGACTAAAAGAGGACATACCTCTTTTAAACACGCGAGACACCGTAGCAGCAGCATTTCCCCTTCACGATTTGCCCGAGCAAGCAATTCCTATCGCACAAGCACTAGTTGAACATGCTGATAATCAACAACTCGTCGAAGTATGCAATCGCATACTAGCAAGACAACTGGATCTCGGCAAGTATTACTGGTCGCCGGACATGCCCAATCGCTGGATTATTCCGTTTACATGGCATAATAAAAACGTAGGATGGACTGCGAGAAGTATAGGAAAAACAAAACCAAAGTATCTTAGTTATGTGCCTAACGGATATGTATATGGGCTAGATCATCAGCACCCAGACTGGACAGTGATGATTGTGTGTGAAGGTGTACTCGATGCTGATATAATAGGTGGTGTTGCTGTACTAGGTAGTTCAATGTCTAATAAACAGCGAGAACATATTGAACGATCAGGTAAACAGATTATATGGGTAGCCGACCAAGACGAAACTGGGCTTAGGGTAGCCGAGCGAGTGTTAGCATGGGGATGGGGATGGGCTATTAGTATCCCGCACTGGCAAGACTGCAAAGATATTAATGATGCCGTAGTCCGATATGGTCGGGAAGCCACTTTACTAAGCATAATTACATCAGCAACTCGCAATAAAGTATCCGCTACTTTGCGAATCAAACAATTAAGGCACAAGCTCAAGCATGAAAGAACAAATTAAAAACTACGATATAGATATCCAAAAACTGTATCTGCAGATGCTGTTGCATGATGCCGAAACCTTTGTGCGTGTACAAAGTATCTTTGATCCAGAAAGCTTTGATCGTAATCTGCGACCCACTGCAGAATTCATTAACACCCACGTTAGCGAATACAAGGTACTGCCCACACTAGAACAGATACAGGCTACTACTAATCAAAAGTTTGATCGAATTGAGGGTATTACTCCCGCTCACCTTGACTGGTTGATGGATGAGTTTGAAACCTTTGCAAGGCATAAGGCATTAGAGCGAGCAATCATTGCCAGTGCAGATATGTTGGAAAAGGGACACTATGGCGATGTAGAAAACAAGATCAAAGCCGCAGTACAGATTGGGCTTACCAAGGATATTGGTACCAATTACTTTGAAGACCCCCGCGCTCGACTGACTGGATTGCGAGACGGTAACGGACAGATCAGCAGCGGTTGGACCGATATTGACCATGCACTGTATGGTGGACTAAATCGCGGCGAGCTTACTATTTGGGCAGGTGGCTCAGGTTCAGGCAAGAGCTTGCTTATGCAGAACCTCAGTCTCAACTGGGTACTAGCAGGATTAAACGGCATTTACTTTACACTGGAACTTAGCGAAGCACTGTGCAGCATGCGACTGGACAGTATGGTTGCAGAAGTCAGTTCGCGCGATGTATTTAAACGTATCGACGACGTTGAGCTTAAGGTGCGTATGGCGGGCAAGCGGTCAGGAGCACTTCAGATCAAGTACATGCCATCAGGCAGCAGTTGTAACGACTTCCGCAGTTACATCAAAGAATACACCACACGCACAGGGCACAAACCAGACTTTGTTGCTATTGACTATCTGGACTTGTGCAGTCCCAATAGCAAGACTATAGACCCAGGTAACTTGTTCGTGAAGGACAAGTACGTAAGTGAAGAGATGCGCAACTTGGCCAAAGAACTGAACGCTATTTGCATTACTGGCAGTCAGCTTAACCGTGCAGCAGTTGAGGAAGTGGAGTTTGACCACAGTCATATTGCAGGTGGTATGAGTAAGATCAACACTGCAGACAACGTGATTGGTATCTTTACCAGTAGAGCCATGCGTGAGCGTGGGCTGTATCAGGTACAGTTTATGAAAACACGCAGCAGTAACGGGGTAGGACGCAAGGTTGAACTTGAGTTTGACACAGAAACACTGCGTATTAAGAACAGCACTAACAGTAACAATCAACCCGCATCTACAGCATTATATCAGAACATTAAAACACGTAGTACAATTGCTGCAGATCCAGGTACAACATTTAATACTGGGTCAGATTCACCTAGTGCAGCATGGGACGAACCCGTTGGGAAGATTACAGCAAACACCAGTAGCAGTCGTCTCAAACAGATGCTGGGCAATTTGAATCAATAATTGATTGCAGCCTTGCTAAATAAAGCAATGCTGGAGTTAATCTAATGAAGATTTCTGAATTTGCTGTTAAAGAACAAGAATTTCTCGATGAGATAGGTGCAGTGCCGCTATGGAAGCGAGGCTTATATAAGCTAGGCGCAACACTTGGCAGTCAGAAAGCCTTAGGTAAGCTAGATGTAGCGCACGAAGCTAACAATCTATACAAGCAGGTAAAGAAATGGATGGGGCAATCGGGCGAACGGGCCGTAAGCGCCAATGATCTCGTTAATGTAGTTAGCATCCAGCAAGGTAGATTTGATCAGGGCATAATGAATACTGCTATACAGAAAGCAGGAATTGACGGTGATGCAAAATTAAGCATGCGCCAGCTGGGTAAAGTACTAGTTGGATATTTACAGCAGTCTTCTCGTAGAGATGCTGTAGCAAATCCACAAAGTGGAGGCAATCAGCAAGCTGCACAGGACCAGCCACAAACCGCTGCTCCCCAAGTACAACCTACACCACAACTACAACCTACACCTCAGCAAGCAGCACCTGAACCACAACCTGCTGCACCTGCCCCGCAACCACAACCAGCACCCGCTGCGCCTGAACCACAACCACAACCAGCACCTGCTGCACCTGCCCCGCAACCACAACCAGCACCCGCTGCGCCTGAACCACAACCACAACCAGCACCCGCTGCGCCTGAACCACAACCAGCTGCTCCTAAACCCGAACGCCAAACAATTGCACAACGCGGGCAAGCAGCACAAGCAAGACAAGCTACACAAAAGGCAGGCGGCATGAAGAAACTTGGCCCGCAGCAGGTTAAAATTGTCAAAGAAAGTATTGACGATCAAATTCTAAGTGAATTTGCTCAGAAACTAGATAACATCTAAGAGTAACATATATGAAGCGTAAAACTCGCAGCATACTTGAAGAGATTAATGACTTGGTACCAAATAAGAGTCGCCAGGAAGTAATCAATAGCCGTGCCAGTCACGTGCTGAGTAGTTTTATTAATTTTCTTGATAGCATTCACGAATCTTACGACCGCGAAACTGCAGAAAACCTAGAACGCAAGTTACTAAATGCAGTACGTGCGCGAGATGCTAGTAAATTTACTAACAGTCTTCGTCGTATAGAAGAACAAGCAAGTGATGTCAGTGATACTGACCTTACTGAGTTCATTAAGAGTATTAAAAAGCTATGAGACTACACGATATACAAGTTAACGAGAATATGGCCAGCCGCGACCGCAATCATGGCGTAGAACATGAAGTAAACAATTTTGAAATACGTATCGACGGTCAACCTTGGAAGATATTGCCAGGTAAAGGTCCGGATGACAGTCCCGAACAGGTGCGTGAGGAAAATCGTATAGCAGGCATGTGCCAACGCAAAACTGCAGAGAGCGGCAAAGTATGGTCATGGCGATCAACTTCTCAGGAACCAAATGATACTATTACCCCTTCAGCTTCGACTGCGGTAACTACAAACTTTCAAGTCTTTATTAACGGTCGTTCGTGGCGAGTATTTAAGGGTGCAGGCCCAGACAATAGCCTTGCACAACGTAGTGAGATGGATAGATTAGAAAAAATGTGCAATCGAAAGAGTGTACAAACTGGGCGCAAATGGGAAGTCAAGCCAACTAAGGCAGAGCCAACTCCTGCTGGCCCACGCCCTCATATTACGGAAAAACAAATAAACATGCCTGCACGTTTTAGTCCAGGTGATGAAGTCAGAGTCAAAGGTCATCCAGAACTATATGGCGTGCTAGTAAAGCTATTAGCCGACAATGCTGCGCTAGTAGATTTTGAAATTGATGATGGCCATGAGCCTGTTGGATCAGAAGTTGATCTAGCAGACCTAGAGCCAGCTACAGTACATGAAAGCAAAATGTCAAGACTTGACGCCGAGCTAGACAACCCAGAAATTGACGACGACATACATGATCCCAACATAAGTGACGAAGAGTTTGAAGACAAGTACGGCATGAGCAAGGAAATAGCTAAAATGTTCCGCGATGCTGCTATTAACGACAAACCCATTTTTGATCCAAAACACGACCGTTGGACTGAATATGGTGATCCAATACACGAACAGGATGTAGAAGAAAATACCGGTAATCAGATAGGCGGAGCGTTTGGTGCTATGGGTGCTGGATTTAGCGATGCTAAACTAGCCAAAGCAATAGTGTATTTTATGCAAGGTAGACACCAAGAAGGTGAACAATTTATCAGCATAGCACTTAGCAAAGCTGATCCAGCAGTTAAAGGAAAGATTCTGTCACAATTGAAATCCTTGCCTAAACTAAAGCCTGGGGTAGACCCTAACGATGATCCTGCTGCACAAAAGTATATTAACGATACAGTAATACCATGGATTAAAAAGCAACTAGGACAACGTGTGTCTGAAAAACTAGACGCTAATCAACGTCGTGCAGGACAAGCTGGACCAATGGAAGAGGGAACAGGAAACTCAGCAGATCCTAAATGGCATGGTAGCAATGCTGACATGGAATGGTATGATGCTTACAAAGATCAGCCAATTCGTGTTAAAGTAAAGAATCACTCTGGTATTGGCGATGGCATATCTGGGACCTTCCTCGTCATAAAGTTTGAGAAAATTGATGCCACTAAAGCAACACTTACAATAAAATCACGCGACGGTGAGATGACAGCAACAGTAAACCTGGATAAGCCAGAGACTGTATTAACTAAGCAGTATGACAGAGTCCCTGCAATGAAATTCTACATCGGTAGCATGCCAGCAACAGCTCGTCAAGCATTCAATCTGTTTCAACACAAGAATAACAAGAGTGAAGATGTATCCGAAGGCGACGTATTCTTTATTGAAATGGGCAACACACTGATCGAAACCACAGTGCTACGTGCCAATCACGACACTGTACTACTAGCTGCAGACAACGCAACAATGGCCATGCTAGATGCTTCCTCTATCATGGAAGCTGAATATCACGGACACAAGGTGCAATTGGGTAAACCCATGCAGGGCGATGTTAAAAAATTTAAGGTCTATGTGAAGGATCCCAAGACTGGCAACATTAAGAAAGTAAACTTTGGCGATCCTAACATGCGCATCAAGAAGAGCAATCCTGCCCGCCGTAGAAGCTTCCGCGCACGTCATCACTGCGAAACTCCGGGACCAAGAACCAAAGCTCGTTATTGGTCTTGTAGGAAGTGGTAAATGCGAGCACATGAGCTTACTGAACAAACACTAGAAGAAGCATCGATTAAGGAAAAGATTGGAGCTATTCTACTTGCAGCATTTGGAATTGGCGCAATCAGCAAGGGCGTATTGGATCACTACAAACAAGAACTTGGTGCTAACCCTGTTCAAGTGATTCATTCTGCGCACGAACTACTACAGCCCGAGCGCATAATACTACGTGCAGCACTTGATGCAAAGATGGCGGGCGACGAGCTTGCACAGTTTCTAGCACATACAGCACACGAAAGCATGGGCTTTACTCGCATGCACGAAACGCCAAACGATAATGATCCACACTTTCACAAGTACGAAAAGAAATACAATCCCACAACTGCAAAGTTATTGGGCAACACAGAAGACGGGGATGGAGAACTGTTCCACGGCCGAGGTTACATTCAATTAACTGGACGTTATAACTACGCTAAAGCTGGCAAAGCACTGGGCTTAGACCTAGTAAACAATCCTGACCTAGCAGCAGAACCTAAACATGCAGCACGAATTGCAGTATGGTATTGGAAGTCCCGTGTAGGTAATACGGTAAAGAAAGGTATGACCGCTACTACCCGCAAAATTAATGCAGGGTTGAGTCATTTGGATCGTAGACGCGAGCTGTACAAAAAGTACAAAAAAGATGTAGACGATGCTGAACAAACCAACGAAGACGCCGACGATGAGCAAGGCGAAGAGGGCGAAGAAAGTCACAAGCATAGTTTAATTCCCTTCCCCAAAGGTACAGTAAAAGTGGGTGTACGCGACGTATACGACTGGTACAAGCTGGGCACACATATCAACGATCTAGATGACGCAGATCCTAAGGACTTTGGTACAGGCCCGCCGCAAACCATGCTGAGTTTTGGCAGTGAGGAAGAGGAACATCGCTACATGCGAGACCTCAAACGTCTAGGATTGAACATCACTGATCTAGACGAATAGCTAAATACTCTATACGATTATGGAGTATGGCGTGACTGTATCTACCACACAACTAGACGAAGCTAGCACAATATCCGCTACACTGGGCAGTAGCGAAGATGTTCATCGACTGTTGAAATATCTACACAAACAAAAAGCAGCACCGCACAACTTGGAATTCCTTCCCCTCGATAAAAATCAAATCAATTGGGCTGATTTTAAGACACTACGAGCTTGGTTGCTATTCAAATGCGATAACGGCGTTGCAGCAATACGCCGCAGCGGCCCACACAACAGCTATACCCTTGTGTTGTCCAACAATGCATGGTTAACTGGGTCCGACAATGTAGATCCAGATACTGGCATAGTTACCACAGCAATTGAACGTGCGCAAAAAGAAATTGATAACGTTGTTTCCTCTAGAGTTAATATCAATGACAATGTTATTGATATGGCAATTGAGCGAAAAGATGAGATGCTAAAAGCGATACGTGTTGCTGTTGGCAAAATAAAAAAAGTTTACAGTGCCCGAGAAACTGACAAGCAGCAAAACAAACGACAACTTCGCACCACATTAGCTACAACAAGCAAAGGAACTATTACACAAGATGTAATAGTACGCAAATTCAAACCCATAGTAAAGAAAACTATAATACAAGCAGATGCCGAACTATCGGGTGTGTTAAGCATTGCTATCAAGGCTAAAGGATATGAACGTGCAAGCAAAATAATAAACAGACTAAAGATAATTAACAAAGTATTGTCCCAACTAGAAAATGGTGTGGAAGATTCCAATTCAACTGATCTAGTAAGAAAAGCAGTGAGTTATGCCATTAACATGACTGCAGTAAGAGAGTTTGATATAAGCACTGCTCGTTTAGGTGGATGGGGAGAAAACGTCACTGTTGACGTAGCAGCGGATCACTTTCGTGAAATTCTAGAGAGAGCTAGCGGCGGCGATGGAAAGATTCTGTCTGAAGTACTCTACTACTTCAAACGCTACATGATGTTGGTAAAATAGGATCATACTATGAGATTAGAAAAAATACTAGAAGCAAACGTTGCAGAAAAGCTAAAAGCAGATCCCAGACTAGCCAAGTTCATAGCGATTAACTGGAATACAGATGGCACACTTCCTCCCTATGTAGTTGCCAAGTTGGGACCACGTCCCAGTGAACAGAAAATCGTACAAGCCTGGAGCGACATGCTGGATCGAGTAATGAGCACCAGTAACTATGGTGACTTGTCGGGCGGTAAGTTTGACCTATGGGTTGCACGCCAGTATGCAAACGGACATGCAAACTGGGAAGACATCAGCGGCGAAGCTGCAGACACGCTGGGCAAATGGCATGCACTTAACATACGGTCTTTGCTAGAGCCTAAGGATCAGGACTTTAATAGATTTAAAAACATTGAAGACATACAAAAAGCCATGCGCAAGTACAGCTCGCAATTGGATCAAATTAAGAATCAAGAAATGGTTGAAAAGCACAAGCGTGAGAGAAGCGAAACTGTGCTAATGAACGATGATCGTTTCTATATAATGATTCCCTACAACTATGGTTCTTGCTATACGTTCAATAATGCTGAAGGCATACAGGCCAACTTCTGTACGGGCGGTAGCAACGGACTAACTTGGTCACGTAGATACATGCCTGACGGTCCAATTATCATGATTGCAGACAAAACAAATCTTGAGAATAAAAACGGCAAGTGGCAATTGCATGCGTCAACCCGTCAGTTAGTAAATGCGGAACAGGAAAACAGACATAGTCTAGACATTAACGATCTAAGGTTTGCCAGTTTGTTTCCCGGTCTTATGAAAAAGATAGGGGAACTAATGGCTAAGAATGCAGATGAAATTAAGAAAAAGTCTAAAGCATCTGAGTTCATCGGAACAGAATATGATGTTGGGCACGAAATATTAAATCTCGGCCGTATCTTTCCAATATCGTGGGCTAGCGGGGACGAAGAAAGCCCACCAGAACAACAGCAGAACTTGTTGGAAAAGAAAGCAATCAAAACACGACTAGATCCCAAATGCTGGAAAGGTAAAAAGATTGGCAACCCTAAGACCAAAGTAAAAGATGGTGTGCGTGTGAACAATTGCGTACCAATCGAGGAAACTGCTAAGAGCGCAATTGCACGTTCTGCGTTGAAACTAGACAAAAAATGAGACTCAGCGAGATCAAAATGAGTTCGCAGCGGCTTGCTGCGCAGGCTTATGGCAGCAAGGCATTAGTTGGCATTGAATTTGAGATGCTGGTTCCACGTGATGATAATGTAATTGTTCCAGACTTTACTTACAATCGTCGTGTTACCAGCATTGACGAAATACTAGAGTTCTTTGGGGAATTAGGGGTTAATAGCAGTGGATCAATTGCGAGACTGAACGCCCAGCTTGAACGTAGACTACACGACTGGGCGGTAGCACTATCAGAAGAACTGGATATTGAAGATGATGACTACGAACAATTTATTCGTAATGCAGTACAAAATGAACAGCAAGATTTTCTAGAAGCTGAAGACCTAGATTATACTTTGACAGTATATGAAGGGTATGACCACATTGTGGATTGGCCTTATGAAAATCCCACTAGTAGTACTGCACTAGAAGAAATAAAAGTAGCTGCAGATCGCTTTTCAAAAATAACAGGCTATGCCACTGTACCATTTAATGGACATGGTGGACCACGTGAACCCAATCATTTTACCTTTGAAACGGACAGCACTGTGCAACACCACGACGGTAATGAAGAATGGATTGGTGCGGAGATTGTCAGCTATCCCATGGCTGTAGACGACATTATAGACGCCATTAATAATGTTAAATTTTATGCATATAAAGTAAAAGCAGAAACCAATCGCACTTGCGGACTGCACATTAACGTCAGCGTACCAAACTACGACAAGCTGGATTATCTCAAGTTGATTACACTGCTTGGCGATGAATATGTGCTGAAACAATTTAAGAGAGAACTTAATAGCTATGCTCCCAGCGCAGCTAATCGTGTTCGCGCATCGGGTAAAATAGCATCTCCCGCAGCTGAACTAGAAATCGCCGATGCACTACGTACAGGTGATATGGCTGCAGCACAAAAAGCTCTACGAATATTTGGTAGACTTAGTGTTAACTTTCAGTCTGACCGCATTGAACTACGTTCAGCGGGCGGGGATTGGCTTAGTGAACCCGTTGAAAAAATCGTTGACACAGTGAACCGATTGGTAGTAGCATTAGAAGCTGCTGTGGATCCGCAAGCATATCGACAAGAATACCTAACCAAGGTCTACAAGCTGATATACAGTGTACCAAGTGCCAAATTTAAATCTATGCGAGATTTACCGCCAATGGAACAGTATAGAATTGGCTACATTAATCGCAGCGATCTTGCTGCACTAATGACTCGTAAACAAACTCCCGTTAAATTGCCCAAATGATATTAGAAGATCTAGAGCATGATCTGCATCGTCAGGGCTATAAAAAGCTTGGGCATGGCGCAGACGCTAGCGTGTGGACCAGTAGCAGCGAGCATGTGATTAAAATACTCATGCCCGAAGGTAAACTAAGCCATGCTGTACGCACCTTTAAGAAGTTCTATCACTTTTGCCAACGTAACAGTGATATTGAAAATCTACCAAGATTCCATACACTACCCAGCGGCAAACATCATGAACCATTTATACACAATGGCATACACTATCACCGTATCGCAATGGAACGACTATATCCCGTGCGCAAGGGCAGCACACAAGAAGCTGTAGTATGGCAGCTGAGTGAATACGCTCGCAAGGACATAAAGTGGGCGCAGGTACACCACAAGCTGCAGGATTCCGCAGAATGGGCTACGTATGACAATCCTGAAATAATAAACAGTATCAGACGTATTAAGCCACGTGCTTGGGAAAAGTATCATGTGCTGTATGTTCTACTGCAACTGTTATACAACACCGGATTGCTAAATAATTTAGGCTGGGACTTGCACACAGAAAACGTCATGCGGCGCAGAGACGGCACACTGGTAGTAATTGATCCCTGGTTTGCCGAGGAATTGTAATGAAGATCAGCGAAGTAACAATTGACAACCGTAAGGGTCTGGGCGCAACGCCCTATAACCAAGAAGTAGACTACCGCGGTCTTCGTGTGCTAATGAAGCCATCTGTATTTCTAGACCTTGCTGCATTTTTGCCGCGTGACAACAGAAACACACACGTAGAAAAAGCTATCGAGGACGGTGCTGCAATTGGCGCACCTTTCCTTATTATACAAATACCCGTAGCTTGGTTTGATTCCAGCGACTATTCCGAGCCCGCACAAGTAGTGAGCCACGAAGGTCGTAATCGCATGCAGATTGTGCAAGAGCTAGAAGGCAATATACCTATAGAGACACACCTGTTCTTTAGGGACGACATACGTAATCGTGACCTAACTCCCAAGATAATTGAAGCACTGAACCAGGGTATGTACCTGGAGCGTACACGAGCTTTAAAGCGTGGACCATTGTTTAAGCGCATGGTTAACGAAGGTGTGGGACGTATTACTCCGCAGAATGTTACACAGGATGTGGGATTAAATCAAACCTCCATTGAAGCCGCTAAGTTTGGTAGCAAAGTGAACCGTGATGGATATCCTGCACTGCTAATGCGTAAGAAGAAACTACGTGAGGCCAAAGAACTAGGCGATTGCTTTAAGGCTGCGGGTAAGAACGTAATACGCGATGAGATACCGGGGCTAGTGCTAGTACACGCTATGGTTACCGGACAGGGTGGCATCGAAGGTGTGCGCCATGAGCATGCTTGGAATGAAGTAGGCGATGTTGTACTTGATACCAGTAATGGCAGAAACATTGTGATGCGCAAGGAACAGTACTACGAATTGGGCAAAGTAAATGCCAACGACCCAGGGCAGTATCGCAAATACGACAGAACTGCTGCACTTAAATGGATGGTTAAGACTAAAAACTACGGTCCATGGGAACTGGATGAGTCATGAGTTTAAGTATGAACTTATGGGGATATCATAATGATCCCAAGCAGCTAATTGGTTCAGACCGTGCGCAGCTTCGTACTCTTGCGTCATACTACGGGGGAGAATTAGATCCTGATGATTTTCCTGAAGAAGCATACGAGCAGCAAGATGAATATCTGCAAAAAGCTCTGGCTGCTGCCGGCGATGTTGGTCAAGCATTGTTTTATGCTACTGCAATTGCCAATAAACGATCGCCTGCAATTGAACATGCAATATTGCATAAGGATTTAGATGTTGAAATTCAACAGTTAGCACCATACGTACATCAATTTTTTAAAGGTCATTGGCCAGAATTTGAAAAATTAGCAATACAGAAAATAATAAAAAGTAATATCGATTCAGACACCCTGCATCATACCATGTTCTATATGCAGCAAGTGGGTTTAAAATCCTGGCCAGACTTGGAAAAAATTCTACTAGATTTACCCGAAAGAACACACGACGAACTAAAATATAAAAACAAGTTTTTGGTTTTCTACGCTCAGATAATGGGTAAACGTTGGCCTGCAGCAGAACCCACTATCCTCAGAATGGGATACCCTACACTGACCTATATTCAGCGTGTGGTCAAAGCACCTTGGCCCGAAGGCGAGCGCACATTAGTAAAAGCCAACTATGTTAGAACATACCTAGCAGATTTTCCTGAACGTACGGAAGCTGCTAAGAAGTGGGGTTACGTACCGGGAGACTAACCCATATCCCAACCTGCAGCTAAATACTGCATGCCTTTAAATCTATACAATTATTATACTGGCCCGCACTTAGTAGGCGATGACTATCAAAGTGAAATACCTGCGATAGCATATCAGCGATTGCGCTCCTTGGTCCCGTCGGCAAGTTCAAGTCGCAAACTTACCGGCGATCATGAACAGGCACTGCGTCATTATAGAAAAACAATAACGCAAGATCCTGATCTTGCTGCAGAATTTGCCTTCATGTATCAAGGTGCCCCGTTATACGGAAACGAAGAAAAATTTGCAGCAGCCAATGCACGGGATTTAACAAATCTGATAAGATACATGGAAAAGTTTGGCGTTAATGTTGACATGCGCAACAGAATTGATCAAGACGGAACCATATCAGATCGTATGAAATACGCGGAACGCATAGTTGATTTGCCATTGGATTCACAATACAACGAGCGGATTCTCACAGCTCCTGCAATGGATATTGCATTGTATGCTGCACAATTTGAAGGAAAGAAATACAACCAAACGCCTGCAAGTTTTTGGGAACGTGCGCGTGAACGCATGTTGTCAGACGTAACGGCAACAGCAGTATTCCTAGCTATGATTAAAAAACGTTGGGCCGAGGGCGAGGAATTACTAATGCAAGAATATGCTGCAGATCCAAACAGTGGGGCATTGATCAGATGGGCAGTGGGAGAAATAGCCAAAGGCATGAAGAATCCCAGTGACGCGGATGATTTGACGCTGAGAATGCGACAAATTGATAACAAGCGCGAGCATCAAAACTAATGCGACTATACGACTATCACGATACACCCTCTAAATTAAGTGGCTATAAAGAGCGCATGAATCTGCTGCCCTATATTAAAAATCAACTTAGTATGCAGACAAACGCACTACAAAATAAATTAATAAGAGGGCCACATGACAACGACCTAATACTTCTTGTGGAAAATACTTTTAGAGTTCTAACTAAATTAATTAATAATCGACATCGTTATGCCGAATCGGTTGAGGAAGTATATCATATTACACGATTATGTAAAAGTGCCAGCAAGGAATTACTCAACCTTATACAGCAATTATTACGCAGTACCGCAGTATATCCTGGACCAAAAGAAACATTACGCAATATTCTTGATCAAGTAAACCAAATGCCTTTATCCGTTAGATATGAAGGCAACGGTAAAGACCTCATATGGCCCAAGAACAGTCGTGAATTTGAATTAATTAAACAGGATCCTGTATTTGCTTCGCGCTTTGCAAGGTTCGTGGTCACGCGCCATATTCCCGAACTAGAGCCCACACTATTACAGTTATCTCCGCGAGATGCAGTGGATTATCTTGAAGATCATGGACACGAAGATTGGGCTGGAACTCCACCTGAATTCAGAGGCAAACTAGAAGATATTATAGCACAAGATGTGCTAGCAAGCTTAATGTATGTACAAATTGCAGATGTGCGTACACCTTTCCTAAAAGCAGAACGCATAATATATTTTAATAAAAATAAAAATTGGCGCGGTGAAACAGGATTCCCGTCAGATGAAACTGCGTGGGACCTTTATCTGAGCATGCTAACCCCACGTGAAGCAGAAGCAGCACGACGCCGTGCATCGAGATTTACAAAATAAAATGACAAATATTAAACGAAACATTTTTGCATTTCACACTGATCCAATGGAATTAATAGGGTATGAATCCCATGAGATGATCCCTACAATTCTATTTGATAAAATTAGAAACATACCTGGCACTGACGCAAAAGTCAGACTAATGAAACAGTATCAGGATGTACTGGGTAAAGACCTAGACGTTGCAATACGTGCAGCGGAAATATACAAAAATAGCGAAATTGATAATTTATGGCCTGTTGGTGGCGAAGTTGAAATGGCACTGTTGCGTTCGCCCCAGCATCGTGACGAGCATTTAAAATATCATATTGGCAGTAAATTACAACGGGATCCAAGATATCTAGACATACTAGGTCAACTGGATCCAGTATTTGTGGCAAAATATCTAGGCTATCTGGTAAAAGACAACTATTACGTGGATCCTGATTTTAAATATAAGGTGCTGAAAATGCTCAGTAAAGATATTGCAGCTTCAATTGCATATTCTGCTCGGTCCACGCGGCGTAATACTGTAATAGAGCCCGTATTATTGCGCATGTCCGAGGATGACTGGCAGGATCTCATTAAGAATAGTCCTCAGTTAAATCACCTTAGCTTTACACGACACCATGGCCTCACAACATCTTACAAAACAGCATGGGAATATTACCTTAGTACTTTGGCCTTCCAAGACGGAAGACAAGCAGTATCAGACGCAAGCGCAGCCGGTTATGAGACTTAATTTATATACATATCACAGCTCTCCCAACGAGTTAATTGGCTATGATAAGCAATTAACTGTGCCAACTATTGCGTTTAAACAAGTAGCCAACACTGACTATTGGAGAGGGCCAACCGAGGCAAAAATGGCAGTTGCTGCAATACACAAATATCAGTCCGTACTGGGAAAAGATCCAGACATAGCATATCGTTCGGCAAAAATCTATCAGAATTGCACCACAAAGCAGGGTGTGTCAGACCAGTTGTGGCCACGACGTGGCGCAGTAGAGCAGATTATAGCAACTGATCCCGAATCGATAGCGGATTATACCAGTGATGTGCTAGGTATAGTTGCACCTGAGTATTTTGATCAGATAATAAAAGCCGCACCAGAAATACTAAACGAATATCTTGGGCATTTTGAGCTTAAAGATCTGATAAAAAAGTATCCTGACTTTGTGAAAAAAGTCTTAGCCCGCATAAGTGACGATCCTGTAACAGCTTTCCATCAGGCCGTCACAGGCGGCAAACGATGGGAACGTATACCCGAGCTAGAGGATGCTATCTACAATTGGAATCCTAATAGGCGAGAGTGGTTGGAAACTGCCGAGGAAGATTACATGGATCTACCGGTTGACATCGACTGGGATGAAGAATCACCTTCAGTAAAACTTAAAGATTATCCACACTTTGACTCACCGTGGAATTTGTATCTAGCGCAATTACACAATCTTTCAGCAAGATATCAATTGATAAAAGAGCGCGGATTTAAAGGAAGGGTTTTCCGATGAAACAAGTATTAAATTTATACAAGTATCATGTGGATAAAAAATTAGTGCCATTGCTCGTTACGGATTTAATGGCCGTGAATTTAAATTGGGATATCAAAAAATATGAACCTCGATGAACTACGTAAACTAGCGGGGTTGGATCACTATGCTAACAGCTCCAAGCCAGTAGACTGGAGTAAATACCCTGGCAGCAATGTCAGCATGACTGGCACCGAGAAGCGTAAAATAGAACGCGAGAAAAATATCAAGCCCGGTACTGATGCATGGTTTAAACTGTGGTTTAGCAAGCCCTATCTCACAGGCGAAAAGCCCGTAGCGGACAAGGACAAATAATATGGAAGAGATGGATCCATCGCAAGAAATTGATTTTATGCTGTACAATTACCACAGCAATCCTGAGACTTTAACTGCAGCAAAGGCTGTAATGGACATACATCCTGACTTTGTGAGATTCTTCCGTGATAAAATTCCCATGGAACGATCTCAGATAGTTAAACGTAAACCACTATTCATGCACGATGCAGCAGACGCCATGTGGTATTCAATAGAAACAGGTGATCTTGGCCTAGATGTGCAAGAAGTACTAGCACTAAGTCCACATCTTGCTGTGGGATATGCTTCTAAACTAGGAAAAAGATTGCCCGGAATAGAACCCAGACTATTAAATTTCAAGCTCATCAGCAAGTCGGAAATAATAATGAAATATGTCAAAGAGGCCATTGGGGAGCGTTGGCCTGAATTGGAAAACGTACTGACGAATATGGACACAACTGACTCATATAAAAGAGATACTCGCAATACTATACTAATTGAGTATGCAGGATATCTTTTTGAAAATGATATACAAATACCCAGTAAATTAATGGATATAATTAAACAGAGTACACGTCTGGTCATTGATTTTACTTGGGAAACAGGCGTGCGTCATCCGGAGTTAGAGCCCATTGTTAAAGCCAATTCTGACGAATGGTATCCATATTTCTATAATGCGCTGCGTCATACTGGCACAAGTCAAAGTGAAATTGATCAGCTGCATAGACAGTGGGTAGCCGACAAAGAAAACAAGATAGCAAGAAGATAACATATGTTTGATTCAATAGACCTATTTAAATTTCACACTGCGCCCACTAAATTAGTGGGTTATAAAACGCGAGAACAGCATATTCCGTCATATGTTTGGCGGAAGCAGTGCAAGCTACATCGGATCAATTATCGCGAAAAAACCCCCGAGGATCGCAAAACCCGCCGCGGGGAACTACTAGCCTGGATGCCCTTGTATATAAAGGATTCAAACGTATTTCAGAAAGCATTACTTGCATATACTATGAATGGTGGAATGAGTAATGGCACTAAGAGGGATCCGTCAATTGAAAAACTCATAGTAAACGATCCAGAACTCATTGAGGTATACATTTGGAGACGGGCTCAAAATACTAACAAACCAATGGTATGGCCTGAAGCCCTAAACACCATAATGGCTTCAGGAACAGTCAGGCAGCTGGTGTACTATATCGATGCTGCAATGATAAAGCCCACATCCGAAATACAAGCTCGCATAATGCAAGACCCTGCGGGCATTGCCCACTACGAATCTCGGTTACTAACCGACAGGTTGTGGAAGGAAGCATTACCTGCAATTGCAAAGTCTCCACAATCGCTTATAGCATATCTCAATGAAAAAAGTGATTATACCAGTAGCAGATTGCCTGAACTTGAACCCTATATTGTGAAATTAAATGACCCGCAAGCAGCAGCAGGTTACCTAGAATATACTGACTTTGATAATAAAATAAATCCAGCAATATACGGGATAATAGAACGTGATCAAGCACTGCTAAAAACACTGCTAGACAACTATGTAGCATCTAGCGAGGATGAAGAAGGCATTGATCGTAATGCCTTTGTAGAGCATGCGGTCATGCTACTCAACGATACTAGAACAGCATTAGCGTATGTGAGATTCATTGGGGATAGAGTGAAAGCATTTGAACCCTGGCTATTGGATCATGCAGTTAAAGAACAAGATGCTGAGGACCTTGTAGTATATTCGCTAAATGCGTTAGTAAGCGAGCACGGCACCAGCTCCATATGGACTGGCTGCATACCCACTATAGTAAAATACAGTTCGCCGCGGCAACTATTAGATTTTGCAGCCGAACTAACAGAATCTGCAGATTATAATGATGCCTCAGAGCGTTTTCTAGTACAACTTGAAAAAGTGATAGCTCCCATTATGGTCAATGCTGTTATAAGTGGCACAATTGCTGCAGGCAGTATTGCAAATTATAGCCGCAATCGTGACAATAACGGGTGGCCAGCGTTTGACCGTTTGCTACAAAAGCAAAGTCCCGCAAAGTATAAAGAATATATTAAGAACCTCTGAACTAAATAAAGCATAATGGAGAATTTGGTATGAAGATTAGAGAAATACGAATTGTAGAATCACGTGGCAACTGGGCTTCCATGCTATTGGAAGACCGTGCAGATTATATTGCCACTAACCTCAAGGCCAAGCTAGAAGCTGCGGCGCAAAAGGACAATTCATATCCTACACCAGCAGGAAAACAACCAGACTCCAGGGACATAGTAGCAGCACTTAAGAAAGCAGACCCTGATCCACAGGGCAAGAATCTACAGTTCATTGCTAACATGTACATTGCTGGTCAGTTCAAGATGGAAGACCTCAACCAAGTTAAGACAGACATTGACAAGTTCAAGAAGTCGCAGCGTACCATTCTGACCAAGCTCAAAGAGCCAGGCAATGAAGAACTGTTAGCCAAGTATCCCAATGGTGTTGCTGACCTACTACAGCTAAAGAGCCTAAACGATCTCTACGACCTAGCCGACCTGTCAGGCGGTGCAGAAGACGTATCCGGCAAGGAAGTTGCACGTCAGGAAATGCAGGGTGCAAACAAGGTAATTGACACTCCTAACTTCAAGGTCTACATTCCACAAACTGAGGAAGCTGCTTGCAGAATTGGCTCGGGCACACGCTGGTGTACCGCAGGCGACACCAACAATAGATTTACCCACTATCACAGCCAAGGTCCACTGTACATTATCATGGCCAAGGCAGGCGGTAAGCTGAGAAAGTGGCAGCTACACTACGAATCAGGTCAGTTCATGGACGAGCGAGACTCGGCAATTAACCAAGCGGATATCGCGCTGTTGAGCAAGATTCCCGAATACACAGACTTCCTCAACTGTCTCATTGTCAAGTATTACGGCAAGTACCTACCACCCGAAGAAACCAAGGGCAAGTGTAAGTATCCAGTGTAATGGAACAGAGCTACGTTGATAAGAATGTTCAATTCCATGACAAGCTTAATCCTAAAGTTTGGAATCAGGGCAAGCTAGATAAAGAAGTGCAGGTGCATTTATTGCAAACTGCACTTCAATTCGCACGTAGTCTTAAAATAGATCCGCTACCCCTAGTTGACGTACAGCTAACGGGCAGTCTGGCCAGTTACAACTATACAGACTACAGTGACTTTGACTTACACCTAATCGTTGACAAGAAGAAACTAACTTGCGATCCTGAACTGGTAGAACAATTGTTTGACGCTAAAAAGCGTTTGTGGAATTTTAATATGCCCGTTGAAATTCACGGACATCCAGTAGAATTATATGCACAAGACATCGATCAAGTTAATGTTACCAATGGCTGCTATTCAGTATTACGCGACAAATGGATAGAGAAGCCACGCAAGGAACAACCAGCAGTAAATGATCGCAATGTGAGTGCCCGTGTTAAAAGCTACATGAGTCAGGTTGATCAAACGATTGAACACGGTGATGTTGACGAGGCGCGTGAGATTAAAGACAAGATCAACAACATGCGCAAAGCAGGCCTTGCAAAGAATGGTCAGTATGGTGTAGAGAACCTGACCTTTAAGGTATTACGCAATCAGGGATATCTTGACAAGCTAAGTGAATTCATTAACCATTCTTTAATCCAACAGCTAAGTTTGGATTAAATACAACATGCACATTACCATAGAACAATTTTTGGAACAGTTTCCAAATGTCAAACCTGTGTTAGCCAACAAATATCTGCCTGCTATACTAGACGCAATGGCAGAATTTAGGATAGATAGCCCCAATTTTATCGTTGACATTGTGAAAGCCAGCGATAATTTAACTAAATTGACGGAAACTTTCAAATATTCTGCTGCAGATTTGCAAAAACACTTTCCCAAACAGTTTCCTGACTATACACTAGCAAGCCTATACGAACACAAACAGGACAAGATTGCCATACGGGTTTACAGTGGTAAATATGGCAATGGAAACGAACCTCGACCCGATGGATGGGACTATCGTGGACGGGGATTTATAAAAATCGTTGGAAAAGATAACTACTTTAAGTGTAGCAAAGCATTGGGCATTGACCTGCTGAAAATACCTACATACTTAGAAACACCCATTGGTGCCGCACGTAGTGCTGCATGGGTCTGGAGTACAAAATGAAGTGTTTGGATTTTGATACGTTTCTGATCGAGGATACTGACAAGATGTCAGTGGACATCCGTTTGGAAATCAACAAGCTAGTAAATGCATCCGAAGATGTGGAAATGCTCAACCAGGTTTACACCATTCTTAATCGCAAGCACATCGAACATCTTTGCGAAAACATATCATTGGCCAACGGTATGGTCAAGGAACACCTGTCGGTATTTACTGACATTGTGGAACGACTACCGGGCAGTTTTGAATCCAAAGAAGCCATGCTCAAGAGCTATGGCTCGTCGGGCTATGTTGATGCATCGGAACTACTTGCCACAAACCAGATTCAATCTTTTAGCAGTTGGATGATGGGTGGCCCAATGTCGGTTGCACTGTTTAATTCACTGAGCAGTCACAGTGCGCTCAGAAGTGCTGGAATTGGTCCTGGCGAGCGAGCATTTGCATTGCTCAATCCACATATCAAATGGTCAGGCAGCAGCGAAGGCGGCGGCGACATACAGGTAGGCAAGCAAGCAGTTGAAATAAAGTCGCGTGTGGTCAATGCTGGTCGATTGTACGACCCCGCTAAATCCAAGTTTCAGCCACAGGCCGTGGAGCAGACACTGACCAGTGTTGGCATTGATCTGTCGGGCAAGCAATCACTTACTGCGATAGACTATGTGCAAAACTATTTCCCTACTCTGACCGCACCCCAACGCAAGTCTGTAGCTGATAGCGTGGTCAAGAACATGTTCCGCTTTACGGATAAGACAACAGAACTGCATGCCGCACTAGTTCGCGGTGACCTCGAAGGTATACGTCGCGGATATGGTATGTCCAGCTTTTATAATTACGTAGCAACCAGTGGATTCTCTGGCATTCTCATGCTAGACTATCCTAGCCAAACTTCCCTGTACTTCACTGACATTGCAGACGTAATGGACAAGATGCGTGTATCTTCTCCACAGATTTGGGGTAGCGATCGTGACGCAATGCCCAAAGTACACTTCTCCGCAAAATAAGCTAAATACATTGTCTGTTCAATAACAGAGTTATGCGGTCCCCACCGCGTAAGTCCTAGAACGACTTTAACTCACTTAAGGAGAAACAAAATGGGACGCCCGATTCATAAGAAATATTTTGGTAATACAAACAGCCCACCAGTAGGTGGTGAAGGTGTAGCAAGCGCAGCAGTTAATGCTGCAGGTTCATACACCACTCGTCCGTTGATCACATTTGGTAACCCTGACGTTCCAGTAGCGTCAGGTGGTGTACTAGCACTAGGTACTATCACATCAGAAGTGTTAAGTGTTGCGATTGGTGGCACACAGACTCGTGCTTATCCTATTACAGCAGGTGCAATCAGTTTTGTTGGTGGTACAACAACATCAACATACACTGCAACTGTAACATCCAGCGCACTATCAAGCATAGCTAACTCTGCTAACACTCAGATCAGCTTCACCACCACTACAACTGCAATGATTTCTGGTACCAGTATTCACATTACTGGAACAGTTACTGGTAACTTGACCATTGGTGGTACAACTATTGCTGGCGGACAGATTTACTACGTTGGAGCACCAACAACAGCAACTGCTGCAACACTGTATGCTACCTATGCTGATGCAGTAGCTGCAACCAGTCCACTAGCAATTGGTGGTTCAACTGTAACAGGTGCAACATTCACACGCGGTGTAACATACGGCACAGTCACGGCACTGACCCCAGTTAACCGTGGCGAATTTGAAGCACTAGTAACAGGTGCACAAGCTGCTGTATGTGATACATACGGTGCTGGTCTAACAATTACGCCAACATATCGTGCTAAGTCAGTAGTGATCACAACTGCTGGTGCAGGTTATTATACTGCTCCAAGTTCAAGCGTTACACAAAGCGTAACACTACAGACTATCACACTAACTTCAACTAAGGCAAATGCTATCAAGATCACTGCATGGGTCGTTGGCGGAAGTTCAGCAGTAGCTGGTGATATCATCAAGCAGGAAGCAAGCCGTCGTTATCTAGTAGACACTGCACAAGGCCAAAGCCAAGTCAAGCTAGTAGCTGCAGGTCCGGCTGCTGGTGAAGCAACTATTGTTGCAGTTGACAGCGACACAAACGAATATTATGTAACCAAACTAACAGCTCACCGTGCGCTATTGACACGCAAGGCTATTAATGGTGCAGCATATGAGTTTGCAAGCGGAGTTACAGTTCCTTGGAAATTAACTGCTGCTGTACTCAACACCAGCGTACAAGTCGAGAACGCCTAATAGCAATTGAGCTATATACAGTGGGCGGTAACGCCCACTGTTTTTTAGAGAATAATAATGCGCATACGCGAAATACTACGTGAAGGTGGATGGGACAGTGTCGTAACACAGGGCACACGACTCACACCTGCTATAGTACCCAAGATTATTAAAATAGTAGAAAAGTTTGTACAAGACTTTAATACATACGCCAACGATAAAGGTTGGCACGAAATACGTGTAGGATCTCCAACAGGTAGTAGCAGCCATTGGCGGCAAGACCTCAAAGAAAAACCCGATACAGAATATGGTGATGTGGATCTGCAGATTGAAGTTCCCAAGTTGGATCTATACGCAGGACTAGCATACACACAACTACAGAATTATTGGTATGCAAAGTGGTTGGAGTTTATCGAAACTACCAAGCCGCCTTACGTACACGAAGATACACTAAAGAGGAATGAAGAAGGTACAAATCAGTTCCGTGGTCACTTGATACTAGACATCAGTGATGCAACCAACGGCAGCATGTACGCACAAGTAGACCTCATGCCTCACGCTAATGCGCGTTGGGGTAAAGCAAGAGTCACACCCGAGCGTGGACTAAAAGGATTGCTACATGGCAACATGTTCTCCGTACTAGGCGAGCTGCTGGGCTTCAGCATACAACATGCGGGCGTACAATACAAAGCAAGAGACGGCAAGCGTGTGCCATTTACTACCCGTAAGGATGTAACCTTATACACACTATCAGATGAGCCGGATACTTTTATCCGTGATATTTTTGATCACGAGTATAAGGTACAGGATAAGCAGGGTCCTGCTAAGATAGACGTACTACTAACGCAGCACCCTGGGGTCAATCCACAGGTACACATGGACCCATCGCATTCACGCATAAGTGACCTGGTTGCAGGCGTGCATGGACTTGCACGTAGCTTTACTGCAAACAACATGTACGGCAAAGGACACTTAGAAGCATTCCCCAACGCCGATGCATTCCGCGATGCATTTTGGACCACATACGAAGACAAGGCCAATCGAGATATAGAATCCAGCAAGCGAGCCAAGGCGGCAACACCAGAAGCACAAGCCAAAGCTGATCGCGACAAAGAAAAGATTCGTTTAGGATTGGAAAAAGTTCGATCAGTATGGAATAACTATTAATGAAAATAAATGAGTTCCATCCTACCAACGAAACGAAGCGTCGTGCTGCAGGCTGTATATTCTTCTGCCCCGAGACACGTAGGTTCTGTGTTGCACGTCGTAGTAATAGAGAAATAAGTTATCCCAATCATTGGAGCACATGGGGTGGCAAGATGGAAGCAGGTGAATCACCTGAGACCACAGTGCTTCGTGAAGTAGGTGAAGAAGCAGGCTATTTTGGTGAAATCAATCTCATGCCCATGCTAGTAAACATCTCAGATGAAAGTGTATATTTTAATTACTTGGGAATTGTTCTCGAAGAGTTTGAACCAAAGCTGAACTGGGAAAATTCTGAATTCAAATGGATCAGCTACGGACATTGGCCTAAGCCCATGCATCCAGGCTTTCGTGAACTGCTGCAAGACGACGACAGCGTTGAACTCATGCAACAAGCTGACGAACGCTAAATACTCACATGCAATTAGAATTCATACAACAACTAGACGAAGGACGGGCACTAAGCCGCGTGGGACAACTAAGCAAAGTTGGACCTGACAGTGTTATGCGTTTGTTGTTTCTAGAACTTGGTGCAGTAGTACTGTTTCAAAACGAAAAAGCCGCACAAAAGTATGCAAAGAATTCTCTAGACAGCGGCATGTTCATGCGTTGGCGTATGTTTGGTACTGACTTGTACAACGCAGCCACAGCATTAAACAGTCCCGAGCATCGCACCAAGCTAGGCATCAGACACGGCGTTATCAATATACCCTTGTTAATGAAAATTCTACGTGATGCTAGTGTGGGAAGAGCAAAGAATTCAGACTATGCTAAGTTTACCATGGATGCACAACGCAGTTTTGACATATCCAGTTCCATGCTAACGGGTGTTCGTCGTCGCGTGGGCGATTTTGAACACTTATCTGTGCATCAGCGTGAAGAATTACTAGCAGACATGGCGCGGTACTACGGGCCGTTTGGCGGAAAAAGCGACATGTTGGACATTGGCTCCACAAAAGCCCATACTAGCATGGGCAAGAGCTTGCTGATGTGGGCACTTACGGTGGGTGCAGTGGCAACAATTGGTTATCAGATAGGGAAAAGACTGGGAAAGTAGCCCATTTTTCCTTTAGAGTATAAATACATTACAGCTTGCAGCAGCAAGCAAATATATAGGAGATTAATTTTATGGCAGGTATTTCAAAGGCAAACCCATCAGCAACAACAACAGGCGTTGAGCTAGTTGGTCGCGATATTACATTCTTGATTGTTGACTACATCGACGACGTAAGTGGTGCAACACCAGCTGGTGTAACAGGTATTCAGCAGCAGGTTCTTCGCGTGTTTGACAACATGGGCTACACAATTGAAGCAATTGGCCCATTGTACGACACTGGTTCACAGCAGATGTTTGGTGTAAGCGGTGGTCCAGTTGACGCAACATCAATTACAGCATTGCAGACCGCAGTTGCTGCAACAGAGGCAAACAACTCAGCTACAGTAGCAACTACAACACTGACCAAGTAATACAATAGTATTATTTTGATAAAGAAAGGGTCGCAAGGCCCTTTCTTTTTGAGTTTTGCATAAATAAAAGCATAGTCCAAGAGACTACATTACTAGGAGATTATTTTATGGTAGGTATTACAAAAGTTAACCCAGCAGCAACAGTAGGCAATGTCAACCTACAGGGTACATCGCTAAAGTTTATCACAGTTGCGTACATTGGCTCAGCTGGTGCATCGAACGTAGCAGCAGAAACAGGCCCTTCGGGCGCAATAACTGCAGTGATCAACACAATTCAGAACTACGGCACAATCGCATACATTGGTTCAGTATTTGCTGGTGTAAACGATGGTTATATTGGTTCAGCAACCAAGCAGTCATTTGCCGTTGAGTACCCAGGCGGTGCTAATGCAGATCTCACAGCAGCAACCGGACTACGTGATGCAATCCGTGCGCTGAACCTAGTTGGTGCAGTTGACCTAAGTGCATCAACAGTAACAGCTAAGGATCTAGAGCTGTAATAGTTTTTTAAACTGTTAATTAAGAAAGGGTCGCAAGGCCCTTTCTTTTTGGGTGTTCATCCAAGATCAGGATAGATACTGTATGAACATTAAAATTACAACCAAATTCAATATAGATCCAGCTGACCCCATTGGTCGAAAAAATCTTAATCTACTCACTACATCTGCAGGATTTCGTAGTCAGATTGAAGTTGTTAGCTTGATCAATAATAAGAAGCAAGGCGAATTAGTAATATTCCTCGAGCGTCCCGAATACTGGGGTGACGATCAAGCATTGCTCAAACAGGACTTATCTGTTCTTATGGTGCACCATAAAGGCAAAGTAGTACTTGCGGAATCGTTATTAACTTTTGAGTCAATTGCCATAAATAATTCAACTGGGGACTGATACATAACAGTACCCCTTCTCAAACGAGGGTGGAATTATGTCGGAGTCACCTATGTCTATTGCGACCGGTATTGAAAAAGAAAATCTTGAAGCACACGTAGAACTGTGCTGGCAGCGTTACCAACGTTTACAAGAACGTATCAGCAGCGTGGAAGAAAAAGTTGATAGTTTAGCAGAAGATGTTAAAGATATGCGGCAGGAATATCTCGTGGAGATCAAGGCCTTGCGCGAAGAAAATATCAAAGAAAGTCAAAGCCTCAGAACCGCCATCATTACCAGCAGTGCAACAGTAATTGCTGGTCTATTAGGACTGGTTGCTATGATAATGTCAACGCCACACTAAAATGAAACTACACGAACTAACGGGTCAGATACGAATGAAAGTTCATCTCAGTAATGAGGAACGCGACCTGTTGAAAAAGTTACGCCATGACCCAAAAACGAGTAAATTAACTGAGCGGGAACGTGAAATCGTTCTGCACAGTCTCAAAATAAAGGGGTTAGTGGAATGAAAAAGCTAGACGGTGTCAAGAGAATTATCGAACAGTTTGATCTATTGCCCTACAGAGAACAGAGCGCACGTTATGTGCGAGTTGGTCCCTATAAGATCAGTCATCGGCAATCAGGTAATTGGATAATGACGGGCAAGGGCGTAGTAGAAAACTTTAGTACCAGAATGGGTGCTATGGGCTATGCAAGGTGTTTACAAATGAATGATAACTATACTGCTAATCAGATCAAGCAACTGGATGAGCAAGCAGGCTCACTTGATAATCACATGAAATCTATTGCCAAAGCAGTGGACGATAATGATGATCCACTTGTGGCCAAACAGCAGCAGGCTGAGCAGCGTCACAGAGAACACATGCAGTCGCTTGCGCGGCTGGTATTAAATATTTTAGACTAAATAATATAACAACGGGAATTTTTGTATGTCATTAAAAACACTATTAGAAGGTGAATTGGAAAAGGCTCAGCTGCAACTAGCAGCAAGAGACATGGTAGATCAGCTGCAGGACATGATAGCAAAGTTGACCAAACTCAAGGTTGAAGAGCTACCTGCTATTAAAGAAGGTCTACGTTCCAGCATCGACAACGATACAGCAACTAAGTTTGAAACTGCAGTAAGCAATGCATTGCAATCAGCAATTGACGCTGTTACAGAATCAAACAAGCAAGTGGACCAAGCTACACTGGCTATCACAGGTGACGGCAGTATGCCAATGGGTGGCGAAGCTGACATTGAGCAAGCAATGGATCTAGGCGGTGAAGAAGGCGCAGCACCAGAAGGTGAAGAGGATATGAGCGCAGCGATGGGTGATACTGCAGCAGGCGGCGAGGAACCATTGGGTCGCAGCAAGCGTGAATCACGTGAGCGCAGAATGAAGGCCATGATTGAATCAATTGAAAGAAAGATTTTTGAAGCCAAACGCGCTAAGAAGAAGCTGCCAGCTAAAATGCTAATGATGCAGAAGAAGAAAAAGAAGTAAAATGCGATTAATGGAGCTAATCGAGGATCCTATCAATTCTCGAATCAAAGATGCGATTGGAGTTATGCTTGCTCGTAGTAAGACTACGGGCGAGCCCTATTCTATCGACTACACTCAATTAGCTCATATGATTGACTATCCAGGTGAACTATCTAAGTCAGATTTAGAAACAGTAATGAATAGTAATCCGGAACTAGCTAGTAAGTTTAGCAACTTTGACGAAACCAATATTGAAGTAGATGCAACTGGTGTTGCCTCGGACATTGCTGCAGCCGCAGCTGAACCCATTATGGACATGCCGCCCGAAGGTGAAGAAATGCCACCTGAAGAACCTGCTCCCGAAGGTGATATGGGTATGGGCGGTGCACCAATGGGTGCAGAGCCTGCTATGGCAGAACCTGAAGCAGCAATCGAGGCACCAGCTGGTCCAGATCTATTAAGAAAAGCAGCAGCCCGTGCTGCTAAGAGGAGAAGTCTGTGAGTTTCCCTACCGCAACACAAGCACGTAGCCAAGCAGTAGGTAACACCACTGTGCTAAACGAAATACACACCATTGAAAGTGCGGTGCTAGCAGCAATACAAGCTAGCTCATTACGCGATCCTGCTGTTGGTGGTAGTACAACTATGACCAATACCACAGCAGGTTCACCGCTCACCACAGCTCAAGCATATTACAATGTATGGAAAGGCACAGTAGAAGATGATACTAAAAGTGCAAACATGCAGGCTGTGATTGATAACTTTAGTAAATTAGGCTACGGCATCAAGCGTGTAGCAAACGCAGCAACTAGCAACACCACGTTCCTGTGGTACATTACTTGGTAAACCTTTTAGCAGGTGATACATATTTGTATCATGCTAACAAACCCATACAAATATCACGCACTTACTAGAGAAAGCACAACACGGGGACGTTATTACGTTACTCCGGGTAATGTTGCACTACCTAGTGTTACCACAATCCTCGATAAGACTAAGGACAAAACGCACTTAATTGCGTGGCGTAAACGTGTGGGCGAAGTGGAAGCACAACGCATTACCACGGAAGCTGCTGGGCGTGGTACAACCATGCACAAGTTTATTGAAAACTGGTTGCACCAAGCAGAAAAGACTCCAGGTAGTAATCTAGTACAGCAACACGCCCATAAGATGGCCACCGTAATGATTGAACAGGTTCTAAAGCCCAATCTGACTGAAGCATGGGGTAACGAAATTCCTCTGTATTTTCCTGAACTGTATGCAGGAACCTGTGACCTTGCGGGAACATGGAAAGGTACGCCTGCAATCATGGACTTCAAACAAAGTAACAAGCCCAAGAAGCGTGAATGGATTGAGGATTACTTCTGCCAGCTGGTAGCATACGCAGAATGTCACAACGAAGTCTACGGAACTGATATTAAAAAGGGTGTTGTACTGGTTTGCACCAAGGACCTAGAGCCTCAGATATTTGAAATTGAGGGAGACGAATGGGCCGCGCATCAAACCAAGTGGTGGGAACGAGTAGATCAATACTATCAAAAATACCATAGCACCTAAAACCTAATCTGGCTATAAATACAGCACAGGATTAGGAAACGCTATGGCCATTGTCAACATCACTCGAATTCAACACCGCAGAGGCGATCGCGCAGATTTGCCTACACCACTAGCTAGTGGCGAACTTGGTTGGGCAATAGATTCTCAACAGTTGTACATTGGTAATGGTAGCCTAGCAGAAGGTGCGCCATATGTTGGTAATACTGAAATACTAACAGAACATTCTGATCTAGCATCGTTGCTGGGCTTTTTAGGATCGACAGCAAACTCATTCACATTTACAAGCAATAGCGTAGCAGCACCCGTTGCATCAGGTGTAGAGCGTACAATTGCTAGCAAGCTTAACGATACTGTATCAGTTAGAGACTTTGGAGCCGACGGTGACGGTAACGAGTGTAGCGGTGCAATCAACCAAGCACTAAGTGATCTGTTCAGAACAGGCGATCAACAAACACGTATGACCTTGTATTTCCCTGCGGGCACATATCTAATTGGCTCCGCACTAGAATTACCTCCTAACACTATTATTGTTGGCGACGGTATGGGCAATACTATTATCAAAACAAATAGCACTGTTCCTTTAATTAGAACAGTAGACGGAAACGGCGACAGTGGTGGTTCGATGGGATTAGTGTCAACCCAACTACCTAATAACATATTAATACGTGATGTTACATTCTGGGCAACAACCGATACAGACATGACAGAATTACGTAGCACAACGAATCTTGTATTAGATCGTGTAGAATTCTTGGGTGCGTATACTGATATCTCCAGCGATGTAACTAATTCGGGACAGATAGGACTAGGTTTTGTTAGTCCCGGAAGTCCAAGTGCAAGTGGTAAAATCACAGTGACAGGCAGCAGATTTCGTCAGCTAGGTCGTGCGTTCGAGCAAACTGAATTGTTGTACGATATTAGCTTTGATCGTTGCTTGTTTGATACTTGTTGGATTGGTATAAACTTAGATATCACCGACCCAGACATACTAGATCCCGTTACGGTGCAGAATTGCTATTTCCATGACATCAGCAGAGAAGCAATTTACGCAGGAAATACAACAAAGTTTACCAGTATTAGTAATCGTTTTGTTAACGTGGGCAATCAAGGTACGGGTTCTCCATTGTATTCGGTATTAACTAGCGAAGGCGAAGGTAGTGTCAGCTGGATGGATCGCTTTGATCGTTTGGCTACAGAACTAACTCCGGGTGATCTACAGCGTATTAACGTTACATCGTCTGGCGCAGCGCAAACAATAGCATACGCTAATTCAGAAGATCGTTTCCGTTGGGGGCTCAAAGAGACATTACGCACATACAGTTATACAGTGAGTGATGGTACAACAGAAAATTTATACGAGATACGTGTAAAACCTAGTGTAGGCTACAATGGCAATACCTACCATCAGGAAATACGATACGTACTTAAAGTAGGTACTAGTTATACAAGAACAGGTACACTACGACTAGCAGTACATTCCACTAGTTTTGACTTAACAGAAGAGTACAATTATGTTGGATCTTCAACCGTAGATGACGATATTTCATTCTCTGCATCACGGGACGGTGCAACAAGCGAAGTGTCAATTGACTGCGATAATGCTGGATTAACGGCCGCAACATTGGTAGTTTCTGCAACCAATTTACTCATCGAATGATTTGAGTATCACTTGCAACTAACGTAAATACCACTACGATACTAACAATAGTTCTTAGGAGTTTACGATGAAAGTACGCAAGCGTTCCGGCGCATTAGAAGAAGTTAATTTGGAAAAGATTACACGAGCACTAGGCTTTGTGAGTGATGGTTTAGTAGATATTGATCCCTACAAGATTGCAACTAAGACTGTAGGAGGTTTGTATGATGGTGTACCAACTACTGAACTAGACCTACTCAGCATTCAAACTGCAGTGGGATTTATTGCAGAAAGCCCTGAATACAGTCGTGTTGCTGCGCGCCTACTAAGCCGCTACATCGACAAGGAAGTAAGTGGCCAGGATGTAGAAAGTTTTAGTCAGAGTGTAGACGCATGTTTTACGGCTGGCCTTATTGACAAGACAGTACAAGAGTTTGTACAATCTAACAAGCGTAAATTAAATCACGCAGTAAAGCCTGAACGTAATGACTTGTTTGAATATTACGGTATCAGAACAGTTTATGACCGCTACTTGCTGAAGCATCCAACACGCCGACTGGTGTTGGAAACACCTCAGTACTTTCTAATGCGAGTAAGTTGCGGTCTTGCTGAGTCGGTTGATGAGGCCGTTGAACTCTACAACCTGCTCAGCAGTCTCGAATATATGACTAGCACGCCAACGCTGTTCAACAGTGGTACGCAGCATAGTCAGATGAGCAGTTGCTACTTGCTGGATAGTCCGCTAGACGAGCTGGAAGATATTGAAAAGCGTCACGCAGACATTGCACAGCTCAGTAAGTGGGCAGGCGGCATTGGTCTTAACTACAGCCGTGTACGTGGCAGTGGCGCACTGATCAAGGGCACTAACGGTAAGAGCAATGGTATCATTCCATTCCTGCACAGCCTAAGTTCAAACGTAGCAGCAGTTAATCAAGGTGGCAAGCGCAAGGGCAGTGCTTGCGTATACTTGGAAACATGGCATCCGGACATCATGGAGTTCTTGGAACTGCGTGACAACACTGGTGACAGAGAGAAGCGCGCCTACAATCTAAATCTAGCTAACTGGATTCCAGATTTGTTTATGAAGCGTCTCAGGGAAGATAGCGTGTGGAGTTTGTTTGAACCCAGCCTGCATCCACAATTACTTGACCTGTTTGGCGAAGACTTTGATACAGAATATCAGCGTCTAGAAGAAGCTGGGGAATACGTCAAGCAGTTGCCAGCACGTAAGGTTTATGCTCGTATGATGCGTACACTTGCTGAAACTGGCAATGGTTGGATGACTTGGAAGGACACCAGTAACAAGCGTTGCAACAGTGCAGTAAATGGACATGTTGTTCGTAATAGTAACCTATGTACTGAAATTATCGAGCCAACCTTTGCTGGCCGGCGTACTCGTGTCAAACGCGAAGACTTCCTGCCAGAGCATGCTAACAATGCTCGTGTGATTGGCTACAATCCCATGACTGATGAATTGGAAGTAATGGAAAGCGGCGAGATCGCAGTATGCAATCTAGGCAGCATTAACCTAGCCAAGTATGTTACACACGACGGCAAGGTTGATTACAAGAAGCTGCGCAAGAATATAGCAGTGGCTGTCAAGTTCCTAGACCGTGTCATTGACAAGAACTTCTATCCAGTGCCCGAAGCTAAGAACAGCAACAACCATTGGCGTCCAGTTGGACTGGGCTTAATGGGGTGGCAGGACATGTTGTTCCAACTCAAGTTGGGATTTGAAAGCCAGACTGCACATGAACTTGCAGCCAAGATACAAGAAGAGATTTATTACGTTGCGCTCAAAACATCTTGCGAACTAGCCAAGAAGCACGGCGCACATCGTGACTTTGAACATACACATGCTGCACAGGGTAAACTACAGTTTGATCTAGCAGGCGGCGCTGATCATCTCAATCAAGATAAGAGATGGATTGAACTAAAGGAAGAAATTAAACAACATGGATTACGCAATAGTTTGCTTATTGCTGTTGCACCTACCGCAACTATTAGTGGTATCTGTGGTGCTTATGAATGCACTGAGCCGCAGATTAGCAACCTTTTTAAACGCGAAACGTTGAGCGGTGAATTTATCACTATTAACAAGTACTTGGTCGCCGACCTTACAGCATTAGGTTTGTGGAACCCGGACATGATGAATCAGATCAAAGCAGCCAATGGTAGTGTTCAGGATATCGCAAGCATTCCCGACAATATCAAGAATATCTACAAGACTGTTTGGGAAATTAAGCAGCGGGCCCTAATTGATTTGGCAGTGGCACGTGGTCGATTTATTGACCAGGCTGCTAGTCTAAACCTGTTTATGACTACCCCGGAAATTGAAAAATTGAGTGCAATGTACATGTATGCTTGGGAAAACGGGGTCAAAACTACTTACTACCTACGCAGCAAGGCAGCAACCAACATTAACAAGCTGACATCTACTGAAAACAGCACTACAACTGCTGCAAAAGTAGAGGCAGATGAGGTGTGCGAAAGCTGCCAGTAACGTATAAGTACGTGTATGAAAATACACGAACTACTTGAAGACGCAAGCGCCGGTAGCACTAGCTCCGGCAGCATTGCAACCGTAGCAAATCCACACGTGACCAATCCATATTTGAGTGGTTCACGTAAGCCTAAACACAAGCTACCAAAAAAGCAAAAGCCCACAGATAATGCACTGAATATGAACGTCAGTTTGTTTGGCGGCGATATGCTTTCGCGATAACTAAAACTCTACAAGGAAACTATATGATACTCGATCCAGGTTTTAACCTAACATTACGTCCAATGAAATATCCACAGTTCTACCAGCACTATCTAAACGCCATCAAGAACACCTGGACTGTTGATGAAATCAGTTTCAGCACTGACGTTGCTGACCTGCGCGACAAGTTAACACCTGCGGAGAAACATGTAGTTGGACGTTTGGTTGCATTCTTTGCCACAGGCGACAGCGTGGTTGGTAACAACCTAGTTCTCAACCTATACAAGCATGTAAACAGTCCAGAAGCACGTATGTACTACAGCCGCCAGATCTATGAAGAGGCTCTACACGTACAAGCTTACCTTACACTGCTGGACAACTATCTACCAGACGATCAGGAACGCTTCAAAGCATTCGATGCTATCAACAACGTACCAGCAATCCAGCACAAGGCTGAGTTCTGCTTCAAATGGATTGACAGTATAAATGAAATGGATCGTATTGAAACTAACGAGCAGCGTCAGCAGTTCCTACTTAACCTAATCACATTTGCTGCCGCAGTAGAAGGACTATTCTTCTTTGGTGCGTTTGCTTATGTATACTTCCTACGCAGCAAGGGCTTGTTGCATGGGTTGGCTAGTGCAACTAATTGGATCTTCCGTGACGAAAGCATGCACATGAATGTAGCCTTTGACATTGTGGATACAGTGCGTAACGAATATCCAGACTTATGGACCAGCGAGCTAGAAGGTAAAGTAGTACAAATGCTAACCGAAGCTATCGCTTGCGAAATGGAGTTTGCCAAGGATACACTAGAATTAGGCATTGCAGGACTCAGTGCAAAGGATATGGAAAGCTATCTCAAGTTCATTGCAGACATGCGTCTTGCACGACTCGGCATTGAATTCCGCTTCAACGGACACAATCCGTTCCCATTCACTGAACTGCAGGATCTTGCAAGCCATACCAACTTCTTTGAACGTACAGTAAGCGATTACCAGATTGGTGGAGTAACTGCCCGTGCAGAAGATATTAAGTTCGACTCAATTGACTTTTAAGGAAAACAAATGCTAATCAATAAGAATACAGGTGTATTGGAAGTAGGCGAAGTTGTAGTACTGAAGCTGTCTTCCGGCGAAGAAGTTATTGCTAGGATTGAGAGTAAGGATTCTGACTCAGTTAAACTGCGTCGCCCTTGCGCATTGGGCATGGGACCAAACGGTCCAATGATGAACAAGTGGTCAGTGTTTGCTGACAAAGATAAACTGGTTGATCTTAAGATTGAGTTTGTTATGGCAACAGCAGCACCTGAAAAGGAAATTGCTGATCATTATGAATCTCTTACGAGCAGTATAGTTAAAGCGCCAGCAGGCCTAGTTACCGGTTAGCGCATGGTTAAATCTAAACGCAAACCTAGTTTACGATTTAGATTAACCGAAGATTACATTGTTAATCTTAACCGCAAGCACTGGTTCATAGAAGTAGAACACTATCTATGGACTAGATTTGCTAGCAAACAATTCAAGAACGCAACCTTCCGTGATTGGTTACTATACCTAGTAGAACCATTGCGTCCCTATATTGATGTACGCATTGTGTATTGTTCGCTTAAAGGCAAACATAAACCAATTGATACATTTGCTGTTGGCGGAGTGTATGAGGACCATTTAGACAAGCGCAAAAAGAAACCAATCAAGTTAAAGATATATCGTTGGGACTGGCCTGACTACTCTACACCCGGTGCTAAAGAATGGCTAGCTAATGAGATATTCAAAACAATCACACACGAATTAAATCATCTCAAACAAGGTCGTAAGAAGAATTATAGATTTTTAGAATGGCACGGTGAATATCTTGAAGACCCAGATGAGATTGACAGCTACGCACTAAACGCAGCACAAGGGCTAGTTGCAAGATTTGGTATACGCGAAGCACGAAAGCGTGTTGCTAAATTTAAGACCCGTGATAGTCATTGCACGGAACTAGCAAGCTATGCTAAACTAGATAATATACGAGTACAGGCACGTTTTATCAAGCGACTGATCAAGTATATTGACATGTATGAAGAATACGAAGCGTTAAATGGTAAGAATAAATTGAGTAGCTACAAGATACACTATAAACGCGCATTAACACGCCGTAAGATCAAACAGTATTCACCGTTCGCTTAACCCATATGGGATAAATATTAACTTATGTTTGCTACAATTCTAATGCTTTTAACTGGACTTGCCCTTAGTGGCGTTGCAGCTTGGTTCTCTGTTGCAGGACTTATTGCTATCTTCTCTGCTGCCCCAATCAGCATCATGATCATGGGCGGTACATTGGAAGTAGCCAAGTTAGTTTGCGCCAGTTGGGTGTATAACAATTGGATCGCTGCACCACGTGCGCTGAAAGCCTATATGAGTGCAGCAGTAGTTGTGCTCATGTTCATTACCAGCATGGGAATCTTTGGTTATCTATCAAAAGCACACTTGGAACAACGTGCTGCAACATCGGACACTAGCTTGCAGTTGGAACGTATGGAGCAAGACATTGCTGTTAAGGAAAAGCAGCTGGAAAGACTAACTGGTACCGAAGACCGTCTCAACCATGCAGTTGACGCGCTAATTGAAAAGGATCGTGTAAGCCAAGCATTGGCACAGCGTGATCGAATGAAACGCGAGCTTCGTGGTGTTGCAAACGAAAAGAAAGCATTACAAACAGACATTGACAAGTTATACGAAGAAAAGATTCCGCTGGATATTAGCAATCGCAAAGTAGAAGCGGAGATTGGCCCGCTAAAGTATATTGCAGAACTAATCTACGGCGAACAAGCTAAGAGTCACTTTGACCAAGCAGTGCGTTCAGTAATCATTATCCTTATTGTGGTGTTTGACCCACTAGCAGTTATCATGCTTATTGCTGCTAACTTTGGCATGGCACTGCACCGTAAGGAACAGGCAGCAAAAACTGCAGTCGATCCCATCCTTCCAGTAGAACCACCTGCACCTGTTGCAGTAGTTGAACCTGTGCCGGAAGTTAAAGCAGAGGAAGTGGTAGTTCCGATAGAATTAGAAATTGATTCAACTCCTGCAGATCTTGAGATTGTACCAGATGAGGTAGCTTCGACACCACTTATCGACGAATTACCGCCACATGCTGAAGTATTCAATTATGACACTGTTAGCAGCACACCCGGAAGTATGACATGGGATTCAGCAAAACGTAATTGGGTTATAGTTGAAGCACCGGTAGAAGAGACACCGGATAATACAAGAGAACTAATCTCAAATCGTTATCAACAGATTGGTCCCGACTACGTAAGGTTTGATGGTAAAATTATTTCTCTTGACTCTTTGAGGGAGAAGCCTGAACTAATTAGTTTAGAAACTGTGCGTAATCTAATGGATCAACTTACTAACAATAACATGACCGTTGACGAACTAAGTTGGGTGCAGTGTGCCGCCATTCTTAAATACCTAGACAATGATCAGTCTGTTAACATCACCTGATATTACATACACCGGTTTCAAAGTAACGGTTATCGGCCTAGATTCAGAAGTTCAGGAAAAAGTTACAACATTACTCAATGAAGTTGAAATAGACGGTAACATTGCGTTATACGATCTATCCCCACAAACTAACGACATTGAGTATGTTCTAGCAGTGCTAGAAACAAGCAATCTAATAATATTTAACAACCCAAACTTGTTTCACTGGTTAACAGGCTACATACTATCGCTGCCAAATTGCTATTACATGGAATATGACAGCGCGAGCTTAAATACATTGTACAAGTTGTCATTACGACACATTGTAGAAGAAAACATTAACTTACTGGTGAATAATGCAATCCAAAAAAAATACGGTAAAGCACTGTAGTTTTTGTCAGCGAACTCAGGCAGAAGTTGAGCGTCTGATTGTTGGTGAAACAGCGGGTATCTGCAACATATGTGTACAGTCTATAGTAGACCTATTAGTTAAAAAAGTACCCGAAGTCAAAACGCCCCAACCTAAAACTAAACCTAAAATAATAACACCGATTGAGATTAAAGAATATCTTGATACAATTGTAATTGGTCAGGATAAAGCTAAGGTAGTCCTTAGTGTTGCTGTACACAATCATTACAAACGATTGTTCCGTAAAGCAGACAAAGAAAGTGTACGAGTAGATAAGAGCAACATCTTGTTACTTGGACCAACTGGTTCGGGTAAAACTCTAATGGTCAAAGCCATTGCTAACTTGCTAAGTGTACCAATGATAATCGGAGACGCTACTGCACTGACTCAAGCAGGTTATGCAGGTGACGATGCAGATGTACTCCTAAGTAGATTGCTGCAAGCAGCTAATGGTAATGTACAACTAGCTGAACAAGGTATAATCTTTATTGACGAGATTGACAAGATCGCACGGGCACACAGTGGTGCTACGGTAGAACGAGATGTGTCGGGCGAAGGTGTGCAGCAAGCACTACTAAAAATGATCGAAGGCTGCGAGATCAGTGTACCCACAGATCCAGATAAGCCATTTGGACTAGGTGATACTGTTAAGATGGACACTAGTAATATCCTCTTTGTGTGTAGTGGAGCATTTGTTGGACTAGAGAAACATCTAGAGCAGCAACAGTCCACTAGCACTGGTATTGGATTTTCTGCTAATGTAACATCTAACAAGAAAATTAATTGGGACTTATTGGCTGCAACAGATTTGGTAAAGTATGGTATGATCCCAGAACTAATGGGACGCTTGCCGGTTATCACTTCCACTGAAATGCTAACAGAAGAACAAATGGTCAAGATCCTTACGGAACCAAAAGACAGTATCATCAAACAGTATGAAGCTATGTTCTCTCCCGTAAAATTAAAGTTTGCACCGGAAGCACTGAGTAGTATTGCACAAAAAGCTATCAAGCAGGGAACAGGCGCACGTAGTTTGCGCAGTATATTAGAGAAGAAGTTAACACCGTTGCAGTACAGTCTTAGCCATAAGAATTTACAAACAGTAAGCACAGTAACGATAACTAAAGAGTATATCAACGGTACAGAAGAAATGCCTTTGATAAAGCACAAGCAAAAGAAAAAAGGTGTATAATGAGACATAAAGAACCAATTATCAAAGGTCTACGTGTAGACGATAACGGCAGCGATAGTTTTGAGAAGATGCTGCGCAAGTTCAAAAAGAAAGTAGAGAACAGTGGACGTTTGGACGATCTGGACAAGAAGCGTGAATACCTCAAGCCCAGCATTGTTGCACGCCGTGCTAAAGCCAAAGCTGTCGCCCGCACTCGTCGCGAGCAAAAAATTAAAACTTGACTTGACTCGATAGTTCGTGTATAAATAAAATTGTAGTAGGCACATGGTGTGCGTACTACAAGGAACGCCCAATTGGGGTTCCATACAACTCGCTTTTAAAGGAGCAATAAAATGAATGTAACAACTACAAATCTCAACGACCATCTGAACCGTTTAACCGTAGGGTTTGAATATCTCAATGACCTTATGGGACGAAACGGTTTACCTCAGGCCAAGTATCCACCATACAATATCGAACGACTCGAAGACAATACCTGGAGCATCACTGTTGCAGTTGCTGGCTTCTCTCCGGACGATATTGAAGTTACTGTGGACAATAACGTGCTGCACGTTACTGGCTCACGAGTACCGGATGAAGAGCCACGTGACTATGTGTACAAGGGCATTGCTAATCGAGACTTTGAATTGAATTGGCGTCTCGGTGAGCATGTGGAAGTTGAATCTGCCACTTGCAAAAACGGCCTGTTGACTGTACAATTAGTCAAGAAGGTACCAGAAGAGCTCAAGCCACGCAAGATCGAAATCAAGCGCAGCTAATAAAAGGATAGCATTATGACAGAAGTTGCAGTAAAACCCAAAATCAAAAATAGCATCACAACAGAAGAACCCAAAAAGTTTAATGTGATTTTTATGAATGACAATGTAACCAGTATGGACTTTGTTATTCAATTGTTGGCTGAGATTTTTGAATATGATAATACCCGCAGCTTTGAAATCATGATGCTGGTCCATGAGCAGGGTCAGGCTGTTGTTGCCACTTATCACTACGAGTTGGCAGAACAGCGAGCGTTGGAATGCACTTATGCTGCCCGGCGCAACGGTTATCCATTAGAAGTAAAAGTTAAACCAGCCTGACCCACTAGAGGTTAATATGCGATTCAAATACTGGAGCGATAGCAAGCTCGCTCACTGGATTCGTGGTACCCCACGTCCAACATATGCTACATTGGATGAATGGGATGAATGGCAAGACAAAGCCAAGACTGCCAATCCCGTACGACATTGGCTTGCAGAGGAACTGCTAAACAAATTACAGAACATTGTATGCTGGCCCAAAGATAAACTTTGGGGTGCTCGCTGTTATGCAGTCAATCGTTGGATTGACAAGACGCACTACATGAAGACCAGTCTAGAACCTGGTCAATGGCATGAGTTTGAAAATCGTCTACTACATGGTATGTTCACTGAACTAGTAGACTTTGTAGAAGTAGAGTGCGCACTGTTTACCACCGGTGGATGGGGCGACAAGCACGATCATCCAACAGCACCACCCAAGTGGCGTCGTTGGTTCCGCATATGGCGCAGTTCAGAATTAGGTGTTCAATACTTTCGCGAGCAAATTGCTGAAAACTCATCCTTTCAGTTTAATAGTGGACTAGCTCCAGACGCTAGTGGTAAAGAAGTATTGGAATTATACTTTTGGTGGACATGCCACCGTTTTCATCGTCCGGAGCCACTTGACGCATCTGGTTGGTCCGAATACAACCGTTGGCGCGAAGTAAACAAGGTTGGTATGGATTCATATGTAGAACCATATACACAGGCGCGTATACATGCTATACTAGACTTGTCTCACAAGATTGAAAAAAACTATGAGGACGAGGATACGGAAATGATGGTGCGACTAGTTAAACTACGCAAGTACCTTTGGACCTAACATGATTGCCCCACCAGACTGCATGATCGACATTGAAACGCTGGGTACGCAACCTGGCTCTGCTATTCTCAGCATTGCAGCCATTAGATTTGATGCACTGGGTCGTTCGGATACTGTAGTAGAATTTGAAGCACTAGTTGATCCAGACGATTGTTTGGAAAAATGGAATCTCTCTTACGATGCGGACACCATTGCATGGTGGGAGAAGCAAGCACCCGAAGTACGTGCTAAAGCATTTGAAAGTGGACCACGTGTTACCCTGCCCAACGCATTAGAACAACTGAGCAAGTTTGTTGCTAATGCAAATCGTCTATGGTGTCAGGGCATGAACTTTGACCCACCATTACTTGAAGCAGCATATACTACTTGCAGCATGCCACGCCCTTGGCATTATTGGCAATGGCGCGACAGTCGTACACTATTAAGTTTTGTACCAACCGTACCTGCTAAGGGCAAAGGTGCGCACGATGCACTGTACGATGTTAGGTGGCAAGCGGAACAGGTTCAATATTGTTTGAAACAACTGGGAGTAAGGACTCTATGATTGAGAAAGGTATGAAACTTGCTGTAACTAGCGATCGTTCCAAAAAGGAAGTTATTGTTTTAATAGTTGATATCGATTACCAAGAAAATAAACTATGGGCACGTTTACCAACTAACCATATAGTTATTATGAAGTTGGATGTCAAGACTGGTAAGTATCTTGGTAAGGTAGCAGGTATCGACATCGTGCTAGACCCCGATCAAATCTAAGGATAATATATATGCGTAACGGTAGAATTCAAAGTTCAGAATTGGAATATGTTTGTGCTCAGCGAGACCTAACGTTAGCCAGACGCAAGCTTAAGACTCTCAAGAACTCAAAAGAGCCCAATGAGGAAGCAATCACTAAAGCAAAGGAACGTGTTGAACTTGTTAAGGCACGAGTAGACAAGTCCAGTGCCGCACTAGCAGCAGCTGGACTTAGTAAGGCAGGAATCTAAACGCCGTAGATTTCCTTGAGGCGGCCGATGACTTCGTCAACATGGTCATCGCGGTAGAGAATACCAAGGCCGCCCTTTTCCTCCCAACGACCAATATACTTCTTATGGTCGTCAATTAGCAAGTTAACACGCCCGCCGGTAACAGCGTAGCGTTCCTTAAAGCCATCAAACTTAGCAGTGTCGCTAGTGCCAGGATTATGCTGGTCCAACCAAGCTCGTTTGCCCTTTACACTGGCCGTACGCTGGTCACGCAGCGGAGCACTGAGAATAGTGAAGGGGATGCTGTTGGCCTTGAGCCATGCAACCAGCTTGGTGCCACCTGGCAGGGGTTCCAAGTTAGTAAAGAAGTCCTCAACGAACTCCGGACCCCGTGCAGCCATATCGACAATGCTGGCTTCACGAGCTTCCTTGTCTCCAATCTCTTTGTAACGATCCTTATCGTGTATACGAGCCCATGCAGTGAAAAAGTCCGCCTGAACCCCGTCCATATCCAAGTACAAGTGGGGCTTGGACTCCCCAATTTCTGTCAGTTTCATGACACTATTTAAGCAGAAAACGTGGGCTAGAAGTAGGTATTTTGGACTCAAAAACGTAAGTCATTGATTCTATTGGAAATTTAGTTCTTGCGTTATGGGTACCCAGAACCTATAATATGCACATAGGGTTAGGGAAAGGAGCAGAACATGTACTCAGTGACGCAGTGGCAGTTGGAAGGGCTCCGGGTTTACGGACGCTACATGAATCAGTTTGATGTCTCGGGCACTGTGGAGCTGAGCCGTGTAAAGTACGGCGGCACCATCTCCCATCATGTGGTTCTTGACCAACCCATTACGGTTTACGGGGCAGTGCGCGACCGCGTGATTTTAGAACACAAAGAAATTTCTAAAATTAGTGGTTGACACGCCCAAACACAGATATTATAGTATACGAAATGATTAGGGAGATAGTAATGCGTGACTTGGGTATGTTTCTTTTGGGGATGGTAGTCATGGACGTACTGTGGGCCGCCAAGTTGGGCATCCCACAGCGCATTTACTACCGCTGGACAACCCGCAATGGTTAATTTTCTCAAAACGACAGCAGGCATTGCACTGCTGGTGGGGGTTATCCTCATCCCGTGGGCATTGGTTTGGGCACTGAACACCTTGTTCCCCTTGACCATTCCTTATACGTTCAAGACGTGGCTAGCAGGATTTGTGCTGCTCGTGTTTGTGAACACTAATTATTATCCTAGCAAAAAGGCTTGACATATGGACAATACGGTGCTAAACTGCTTGAACGAATTGCGCACTGAACTGCGTAATGATCGACTCATCTACTCCGTAGCGGAGGAAGAGTTTGGTATTAACGATCCCGACCAATACGAGGTTGAGGATTTGGTAGAGATGTGCGTTGCGGTAGAATATCACAACGCTTGGATTTGAGCTATCAAGGCTTGATAACGGCTTGACTTGGTAGTACAATAGCACGGCACGGCTTATGTGCTAGTTTGATAGTTTACTTAATTTAATTGAAACTGAGGTGTTTATCATGTCGAACAAGACTTTCTCGATCGCTGGTTACAGCAAGCTCACGAACGGCCAGTACAAGGCTCGTTTCGCCAATACTACTGCAAAGGCGCGTACCGCGCTCCTGGTCCGTGCAGGCCAGACTGAGGTTACCTTCCTCGACCTTCCCGAGGAGATGACCAAGGTTGCTGCTGCGCAGTATGTTCTGGATAACGTTCAGAACATCCCCCCAGGCGCTGGCGTTGCGCTCAAGCGGGCACTGGTTGGTGCTGACGAGGTTGAAGAGGCTGTTGCTGAAGTTGTTGCCGAGGTTGTTGCTCCCAAGAGCAAGGCCAAGGCGAAGACTACCACTGCGGCTTGACGTCCCCCAGGTTAGGTGTTATCCTTTTAAAACACCACTTTTAACTTGAGGTACTTGCAATGTTGATCTACGTAGATAATCGTTACAAGCCTCGGCGCAAGAGTAAAAAGAAACCTGCCGGGCCTGTTGCCGTCAAACTTGATGTCAGCAGGCTTCGTCGTCTTCAAGTTGACCATTCACCAACCTACAATGGCCGCCCTCTGCGACCAGGTGCTGACACGGCACTTGCGCTCAAGTCGCATGTGACCACCAACGACGTATCTCAAGCTACTGCTCGTAACAGCATGATGGATGCTGCGCAGTTAGCCAAGGAAGCACCAGAGGTACGCGAAGCCATCATTGCCAAGAGCAAGCGACTGGCTCCTGCCTACAACAAGGGCGCCTACCAATACGTATGCGACGAAGCTGAGATTCAGACTCTGGGCCGGAAGATCAAATGAGATATTTTTCATATAACGAGCCGGATCCTACACACGGACAAATAGTTACCGTAAACGAGAATTATATTCGTCGCGACTACTATCCCAAATGGCATGAACGCAAGTGCGACACCTATGGTAGGGAGCATGCGGATGCAACTTATTGTTTTGAAGATTGCATATGGGATTGGATGATATTACACGATGCATGGGAGGTAATAGAATGAGAACACTTGATAAGTTTTTAGAAGATGTTGACGATTTGGCAAATCGCATCTACGACTTGCCCGTGTCAGACCAAGCCAAAGATAAGGTCGCAGATCTAATTGAGCAGATAACCTATCTGCTTGAAGAACAGGCTACCCTCCGCAGTACGGAATGGGGAGATTAACTTGAAAAAGTACAATAAGAAAGAAATAGAAATTATGGAAGAACCGGATAATGAGACCGTTGAAATAGATAGCGAACTGGTGCGTACTAGAGAACACAGGTCTAGACAAAGAAAGATAGTTGGTGCAATGAAACGTCTTGGCGCCCCAGACATATTAATTAAATATCAGGAATGGATTGCTACGCTGACATACAGCCAATATGAATACGAAAAAACGCTCGAAAGAGAACAAATTCAAAAAGAAAAAGCTGAATATTGTAAAACACGAAAAATGAACGATGCTGTCGTGCAGGCACTTTTTGATAGATTTGATTGTATGATGGAATTGGATGAAAATGTTATTCTAAATGGCAGTAGGGTACTTTTTGATAGTCATCTGGATCCATTGGCAGTTATGCCAGAAAAAGATTATGATATGGATTTGTATGAACCACTCCTACATTCATTTTTTAAACAATATTGCGACAAGTGGAAAATAGGTATGGATTACTGGAATGATGACGAAGACAACATCGTTGTTACAGATAATCAAAAAAATACAAGTAGCAGCCGCCGTGAATGAAGAAGGTGTACCGCCACAGTACTGTGACTGTGCAGGCTTTCATACAGGCAGTTGTCACGAACGCGAAGCCCGTCGCCTACAGTACGAGAATGAACACCTGCGCGACCTGCTGGCAGTAGCATACCAACTAGCGGGTGTAGTTGGTGCACCTAAGCGATTCTTAGACGCATTTGCATATCATGAGGGTACTGTTGAAACACTACTGCCTGTAGACCCAAAGGAATTCAATGGACCATGATGACATCATTCGCATGGCGCGAGCAATCAAAATGAAAAACGATCCACCAGATACTTACTGGGGGATACAGGACGCCCGCAGGAAGAAGATGCAGGAGCTGATGGAGGAGTATGACCGCACGGTATACTATCCTGCTCTTAAAGAGATACAGGAAAAATGTGTACAGGAACATGGTGAGCATCTCAAGTCCAAGTTCCACACCAATGGATTAGGTTGGAGTTGGTGGTACTGTGGTCGCTGCGGTGCTAGTCATGACAAAGTACGGGACTACTAGTACGCTGTACTAAATATCTTATGAGGGCATTCAAATGAAGAATATTCTACTTGTTTCCGCAATGGTTTTAGGGCTAGCAGTGCCAAATTCAGCATTTGCAGGAGATGACGCCGTAGCAGCAATCATCGGTGGCGTCATTGGTTACCATATTGGCAAACATCACGAACGCGAACGTGAGCCACGTTACTATCCCGAACGCTATCCCTATCGCAAGGCACTACGCTTCTGTGAAGAACGTGCGCCATACCGATATCCACAATATTATCACCATATGAAACGTTGCATGGCAGACTTTGACTACGCTTGGAATGACTCAGACGAATATGAGTACCATCGAGATCGATGACATCAAGCTAACTCCCTATAGAGAAACAATTTGGCATTTTAGTTGTGACCATTGTTATCTATGGTGGAGTTTTGCTACAATGGATGCAGGGTGGCAACCTAAGACCTGGTATTGTCCACATTGTGGCGTGAAAGATAATAGGAAAGATTGTGACTAAGATTTTTGATCGATTGTTTTTTACGGGACCAATGAGTCTTGGCGATGCGTTTATAATGAATGGGGTTGCACATTACTACGGTGATATGACAGACGAATTGCATATACCTTGTCTTCCTAAATACTACGATACTATTCGTACTTTGTATCAGGATCATCCCCATATCATTGTAGTTCCCCTGATGCCGCATAATCAGGGAGAAGATCAATATGTTGCAGAGAATAAACTTTCTCGCATTCTAAGAAACAGTGTTTATTCGGTGCATCTAAGCGGGCAGCTAATACCAGTTGCATTTGACATGCAATACTACGACTACTATAGTATACCTTTTTCCATGCGTTATACTAACTTTCGTTTACCAAACTATGTAGATGGTAGCGACGAGTTATATGATCAATTGTCGGGCGGTGAGCCTTATATTTTATTACACAATAAAACAGGACACCATCCGGATGGTATATCTATCAATATTGATTGGTTTAGACAAATAAACGGATTACCACAACTTAAAGTAATACATGTAGACGAAAGTTTGGATGGTAGGAACTTACTTCGCTGGGTTAAGTTGATTAAGAACGCTAGCGAAATACATTGTGTATCTAGTAGTTTTTGGGCATTAGTAGATAGCATGTTTAATCAAACTAATGCAAAATTGTTCTTTCATGACATTCGTGCTTTCTCTGTTACTCGTGTTAACAGTGAATGGAATCGTCGTTGCTGGAATATTGTAAATTATCACGATAAAGTATAAAAGTGATATTTGATCGTTTGTTCTTTATAGGTTATCAAAGCCTCGGTGATACTTTTATTCACAATGGTATAGCTCATTACTATGGCGATCGGTGTCGAGAATTACATATTCCGACTCAACCTTGCTATTATGAAACTACTCGTTGTCTGTATCAAGATTGGCCTAATATTAAGGTAGTATCTGTACACCCAAATTATGAACCTCAATACATATCAGATAGCGGACTTTCTCAAATTAAGAGAAGGATGCTTAATTACACAGTTATAAACGGAATTCATATCCCAATTAATTTCTCTCAGCAATATTATGATTCTTATAACTTGCCTTTCTCTTTGAGATATACTAATTTTCGTTTACCAAAACATATTGATGATTCGGATGAACTGTACTGTTCGTTAGTTACCCCCGGAGAACCATATGTATTGATTCATAAATCATCCAGTCATTACCTAGATGGCTTTCCAATTGACATTGAACAATATCGTGTTGTGAACGGGTTACCTAATATCAAAATAATCTATGTTACTTTGGATCTAGATCAGGGTAACTTGTTAAAGTGGGTTACTCTGATCAGAAACGCAACAGAAATACATTGTGTGTCGAGCAGTTTTTGGGCATTAGTTGATAGCATCACATCACAAACACAAGCAAGACTGTTTTATCATGATATAAGGAAAGGTGTTGTGCATACTATCAATACAACGTGGAATAATCGTAGATGGATTGAAGTACCATATGATCAAAAACTATAAGTAAGTGTATAATGGTAGTAAACTCTTAACTAAAGGCATCTTGGACGGGGGTGCGATTCCCCCCGGCTCCACCAACAGCACATTTGCAGACCGTGTCACACCTATTAGGAATGTACTGCAGGACGAAGTGTGTTGTTGTTGGGGCCGACCAGGTTTGACAGGGTGAGTAATAAACTAAGGGCTACCAGTGAGGCGACTGACTTAATCAGCGCAAAAACAGTAACTGCAAACGATAGCAATTACGACATGGCACTAGCCGCCTAATAGCGGAATAGACCGGGGTTTGTGGGTTTTCCTGGCAACAGAAAAACCCTCTTATTTTTTCTTCCCTGATTTCATATTGGCACACCAATGTGCTATACGCTGCTTTTCACCTGTGCTATTCTTAGCAACACTACGCAATTTACTCACACTTTGCTTACAGTCAACACCTGAACGTTTGGCTAGTCCTTTGCGACCAGGCTTCTCGCCATCTGCAAAGTTTTCATACATTTCAAAATTACCGCCTGACCTCGCCTGTTCAATTTGATTTCTTTCTGCATATTTGTCTATGGCCGAGGCCAACTGGAAGTCCAAAATAGTCAGACCTTTTACATCAAAGGTAGTTGTTTCCACAGTGACTTCGGATACATCCTGAGTTACTTTGGCAAAGTGATCCATACGTTCGGATACTTGGTTTATGAACCTGATAAATTTTTCAGCACGTCGATGATCTTTGGCTATGTAGCGTGCCTGTAACATTTTATGATCTGACATTTCCCAATTGGGAAGATACTTGCTTTTTAGGTCATCTAATTGTTGGTCAGTGGGCTTGTAATCTTCCACACTATTGGCTCTAGCTTCATTCATTGACGACCAAAGTAGTTCTCCTTCTTCACTTACGCTACCGCTTTTGGTCTTCTTGCCCGCACGTCGTGCTTTGCGTCCCGCACAGTGAGCACGTTGACTAAACCCTTTTGGATTTGAGCAATCAATGCTCTTCTTGTAGCTCTTACTCCAGGATTCTTCATATTCTTCTCGCTCTTTAGCCATGAACGGATCTGTGATAACAGGAACGTTACTACGGTACATAATATTACGTTTTCCTAGATCCCACTTCAATTTGGATCTTTTTTTCCAAAAGTAGTCTGTTAGTTCCGAGAGCATGGAGTAAAATTTCTTAAGCATCCCCAGCTGTTGTAGGGTCAATTTTGGATGCAGAGACTTCACAAGTTTCCAATCAGCAAATTCGTTTTTAAATGATTCCTCTATTAGCGTATCTACAGCAGCATAGATATGCAAATCCTGTGGATGTTCGTTCAAACGCTCCATACGCACCCAAGGAATCTTTTCCCTGTTTACTTCAAAGAATCCCCGTTCCTCAAACTTTGGCAGGTAGGGGCTATCGGGGTGCTGTTGGCAAAACTCGTAAAAGTGGTCGAAACCTATGCTGGCTTTTTTTGCAGATGTGTATAGTTCGCCCGACGTTATCTTAACTACCGTTTTTGGACGGTGAGTAGAGCTACCAAATACAGTAGCATCAGCGCCTTGTCCCAGCAGTTGGTATTTTTGCCGTGTTGCCATAGCTAGTATTTTACTTGATGTGCTAGGATCAAGTGGTGTTTCAGTTATAAATTCGCTGGCTCTCATACCAAACCCTTTTGGATTTGAGCAATCAATGCTCTTCTTGTAGCCCTTGCTCCAGGATTCTGTCATTTGCTCCTTAGGCTTTACCTGTGCTATTAACACAGGGAGATTCTTCTTAAGCCAGTCAAAGTACTGTTCAGGAGTAACCTTAGCGCCGTTTGTTTTTATCAGTTTGGTGAACTCGTCGTATACGTGATTGCTTAGTAACTGTCCAAAGCTACCACCATTACTCTTTACGTCCACGCCGTGTTCGTGTGATCTTGCAGCAGTGCTTACACCACTGTCACTGAGCCATTTCTTAACAGCAGCAACTATTTGGTTCCGTAGTTTAGGATCGTAGTAGTAGACCTTGAAACTGTCGTTGTGCCCAATAAAGCTGTCTAATATACTGTGTGTTTTAAACTTGATAGGCGTTTGGTTCTGTTGACTTATGGGCTGTAAGTAGCTAGCAAGGCTGTGATAGTTCCTAAAGAACTTCATTATATTGTCCTTGTCTTTGCTTACAGTAACATAAAAGTTCAGGGTTCGGTCATCGCCTGTGGCCTTAGCGTACTGATCACCAATGTTAACCTGACTCCAAGGTTCACCGGCTCCACCTAGGAAGGGCTTGCTTTGGAAGTACTGTTTCCATGTTGCTGCCATCTTGGGATCAATACCCAATTTGTTTGCGGCACCCACTTGCCCGCCACCCACAATCAGTTCATAAAAGGGATTGAATTGTCTGTTATTGGGCTTGCCGGCCAGCGTATTTTGCACAAAACGCAGAATAGTATCACGGTGTTTGTCGAAGTCAAAACGCTGTGCTTCGGTGAGTATATCATGTATTTTCATACCAATATTTATATGAATAGTACAACTATCTGCTATATACAATTGCAGGAACGATCCTGCGTACACACATACACACAAGGAGACGAAGATGACACCATTTGAAATTAGACTAGAGCTAGTACGGCTCGCAAAGGACATGCTCAACGACGAATACCACAGCAAGCGTGGATTTGTTGAGACAGACTGGAACAATCAGGTTCAATCAGCAATGCACAATCAAAAGGCATTGCCCGATACCCCAGAGTTCCCCCAGTACTTTACTGAAGAAGATGTAATTGTTAAGGCTTCGCGCCTCAACGAGTTCATCTCTAACGGTAAGATCTAAGCATTACGGGGTTTGTGAGTTTTCCCTGCAACAGAAAAACCCTCATATCTATAGGATAAACAATGAAGCAGGCGTTAAGATAAGGACAGTACCATGACCCTTGTAAAAGGCAGCATACACGACACTACACTACGTTTTCTCATACTCAATCCTGAGCAGCAGGATTGGTGCTACATGCATGTAAACGCAAAACAGAGTATTCTGGTTCAGTACACACCCGAGAACAAAGCTATGGCCTGGAATATTGCTCAAATCTTTCCTATTAGGTTGAGGTACTACGGCACGGACCGTTTTGATAACCTAATGCCCGCAGCCAGCGACACTGCTACACTGTTTCGGGTGACATGCAGGTATGCAGAAACGTGGCAGGACCTTGCAACCTTAGATCTAGAAAAATTCATTGAGCTCCAACGAATAGCCGCACCAACTGGTAAAACTTTTAAAATTGGAGCAACCAAATGAACGATGATGACGATCAGCCACTGCGTGACCAAATCCTTTCCATCATGTACCAATTCAAACAGCAGGGAGTGGATGAGCTTCGCAGTTCCGATCTTATGATGCTTTTGGGCTATGAAGAGGAAGAAATCCCACCCGAAGAGTTTGATATTTGGTTAACTTTGCCCAAACATGCAGAGCTAGAAGCTGAAGTAGCAGCAGCTAAAATTATGGGGAAAATCCATTGACACAGTGTTACAGCCGTGTTACAATATCTTTGAGTTAAATTACTGGAGACAGCAATGTCCGCTGTGAAGTTTATGGAAAAGTCCAATCCCCGTGTCACTGGTCGTCATGCAATTTGGCAAGTAGAGTTTGATCCCTCTAAGGTAGATCACCGCCGCCGCTTTGCGGAATTTATGGACAATAGAGGTTGGGGCTCTCCCTGTCCCTTCCTACTTGAGCAGCCCTATGTTAATGTGCCAGATCTTTGCCGCGAGAAACTCTTGCGTTGGTATATGAACAAGGATCGTTACCTCAAGACATAAATAACCTGCTATTTCTTTTAAAGGGCAACTAAGGATGGACACTGTGCGATACTTTGCAATTGTTGATGGTGATCGAAATCAAGTTTTGATCAAGAGCGGAAGTCGCGAGCTAATCCTCAATAGTTGGACTGCGTTTCAAAAGGAACACAAGTTCAAGTTATTAGAAATCAACAATAACGTTGCCCGAACAGTGGCTTACGGTGGGGATACCGCCATCCTTGCATGAAGGGCGTTAACTGTCTACACGATCTCAAAGCCAAGTTTGCGGATCTTAAAATAGAAGTTCGGGAAAGCCTGGGGTGGTATGTGGATACCAAACATGGTCGTTGGACCATGGCCTTGGGTGACGTCTATTTGAACTTGCAGGTTATTACTGATATGAAGCAAGCAGACGAACTGGCCAAGTTAAAAAAGAAACGTGCCAGCACCAAGAAGATCACACCCAATGCCGTATACGAAGACGAAGTTGAAACGTAGAATGAAACCAGAACTTGCGGGATTAGCTGTTGCTTTTGGATTTGCTTTGGTTATAATTGTTATTGGAACTGTCGGCGCCATTGTAAATTTCCTGTATACTAATACCAAGAAGTTGTTTGAGAAACTACGCACATGAAACTACAGCTAATGAGTGACCTCCACTTGGAGTTTGGAGATATGACACTGCCTGGAGGCGATGTACTACTGCTAGCCGGCGATATCTGCGTAGCCGATTGTTTTCGCGCCGAACGTACCGATCGAGACGCAATACGGCATCGCGAAACCTGCGATATGTTCTTTCACAACGAATGCAGCAAGTACAATACTGTGTACTATATCATGGGTAACCATGAACACTACGGTGGTGTGTTTGATAACAATGCCGCTATACTTTGTGAGTACCTTGCGGGTACCAATGTAACGCTATTAGAAAAGCAAGCAGTCACTGTAGATGATTGGACCATCTTTGGTGGTACCATGTGGACTAACTATCGCAATGCCAATCCTATGAGCATGAATGCAGCGCAGTGTGGTATGACGGATCACGAGCACATTCGCAAGTCAGCAGAATCCAGTGGCTATCGTGCTTATCGTCCGCAGTTTTACCCCAACGATGCGCTAGCGGATCATGAACAGTTTATGCACGAACTAAGCAAGTGCGTAGAAGATCTTGCACTAGACATGCGTAAGCTCATTGTGATGAGCCACCATGCACCTAGCTACAATAGCGTACATGAAATCTACAAGGGTAGCTTGTTGAACGACGCATATGCTAGCGACTTGGAAAACATTATGATCTCGGCACCGCATATCAAGTATTGGTTCCATGGTCACATGCACGACAGCATGGACTACATGGTAGAAGGCTGTAGAGTAGTGTGCAATCCACGTGGCTACCATGGTCATTACCTGAATTCAGAATTTAATAGCAACCTGGTATTTGAACTTAAATAGTTCACAATAAGGAGTTGTTATGAAGAAATTAATCATGTTTACAGTCGCTGCTATGCTAAGTTTTGCAGCAAATGCCAATCCCTACGATTGGAAGGTAGTTCGAGCCGTTGATGGCGATACACTAGAAGTTGAAGCAGTTTGGTTACCAAGCGAACTAGGTAAGACTATTCGCATACGTATCTATGGTGTTGATACTCCCGAGAAGGGTGGTCGTGCTAAGTGCCCAAGTGAAGCTGCTCGTGGTGAAGCTGCTACAGCATTTGCTAAAGCGCAATTAAAGGATGCAAAGAAGGTTCAAATCACTATCAAGGAATGGGACAAGTTTGGTGGTCGTATTTTAGGTGATGCTGAATTGGATGGCAAGAGTCTTCGCGCATTGTTGATCGCAAATGGGCATGCTCGAGAATATTTTGGTGATGCTAAGAAGTCTTGGTGCGAATAGTTGACACCATGTTGATGACTGCGTATACTACGACCTATAACTGTTAAAGGAGTTTTAATGAAGAAGTTTATTCTATCAGCAGCTATTGCTGCTGTATTGTGTACTAGTGTGGCAATGGCCAGCAATGATAACGAAGGCGGTAGTCCTCTTGTGGGAACGTCAGGAACTGTTACTGGTACTAATACCAACAGCCTGGTTGGTAACAATACCAATTCACTCACTGGTAATAACACCAACAATAATAGTTTAAATGGTGCTAATACTAATAACAACGCTATTGATAACACCAATACATTGTCCAATGTTAACCATGTTGCTAATCGTAATAACAACACAGTCAACAGCAGCAACACTAACACTAGCACTAGCAGTAATGCTAACAACAACCGTAACGACAATGTTAATGCACTAGATCAGAACCAAACACAGGTTCAGGATCAACTACAGGGACAGGAACAGCATCAGGTAGCCAATGGCGGTTATTCGGTAGCAACTGCACAAGGTGGCAACGCTACTGCAAGTGGTAATGGTAGCGGTAACTCTACTACGGTGAATCAGTCATTTAGCGATGTTTATCGTGAACGACTGAACCCAGTTAACAGTGCTGTTGGCAGCAATCTAACTGCAGGTGCAGACACCTGCTTGGGTTCGGTAACAGGCGGAGTGCAGACACAGATCCTAGGCGTAAGCGGTGGCAAGACTGTGGTTGATGAAAACTGTGTTATGATCAAGAACACCAAGTTGCTGCTAACAATGGGACTACCGAGTGCAGCTTGTTTCTATGCTCGACAGGATCCAAAGATTGATAAGGCAATGGCTGCTGCTGGGGTTGAATGCCGTGAACCGCCTCCAATTATCACCAAAGACGTACCAATTCCATCGGCTCCCCCCACTGCGGCAGTAACTGTGGCACCGCTTGCGCCGCCTCCGCAGCAGATTATCAGGGAAGTAGTTCGAGAAGTGGTATTCCATCCTACACCACCACCTAAAGTGATTACCAAGATCAAGTATAAGAACAAGTGTCCTAAGCAGCCTACAATTGTTACTAGGCTTGAAAAGTAAAACTAAGGTTCTACTGTAGCCTCGGTGTCGTCTACGATTTCTTCGTATTCTTCATCGGGGCTTTCTTCTGCAGGTTGGATAATATAATTGTTTACAACTGGTGGACGTTCGGGCTTTGAACTTTGATTTGTTGCAGTATTAGTATTGCTATTAACGCTAGATTGGTTCATTGAAGGACTCAATACAATAGACGGTGTATTAGATGCAGGTTCAGCTTTTTCGTCCCCACCACCAAACAAGGTCAATGCTGCAACAGCAATTGAACCCACAGTGGTAATAACTGCTAGGGCAACTTTTAGGGTGGTGGACTTCATGCCAATATTTATCCAAAATTTTATATTTTGGACATGCTCTTGCATTACCCCGCACACCCTGCTAAAATACTAGTACACGGTTCTAGCACAACTAAGTAGAGAAAATATGCGTATTCCCGTAACAGAAACCACAGCACTGCGATTAGGCAAGGCGTGGGATGTATTCAAAAAGACACTACCATTCCTAATCATCGTAGGTTTTGGCGTATTTGGTTTTAGGCTAATGCATGACGCCTTCAAAAAAGAGCAAAAAGCCTATATGAATAAATGCCAACAACAAGGTGGTGTGTTGGTTAGGGTAGTCAACGATAACTACCTTATGTGTGTTAAAGATATACAGATTATTAAGGAGCAATCGAATGTTTCGCCGTAAGTTTGCCGTAATCTCTCTCGCTGCATGGTTTGTCGTATGGAGCGTCTGGGCATATTCAGTATCGGGTGTTAGCGGTGTGCTACTTATAATTATTATGATGGGGACTCCTGCCATGCTAGCGACGGTTGCTGTTGAGGAACAGCTCAAAAATGACCGCAACTAAACGAGCCAATCTTCAACGTTTAGCAAAAGACGAGAAGATGCAAGCCCAGCGTAAGTGGCATACAGCATACGCATGGTTTCCTGTATTGTCCGAAGATGGCTATTGGGCATGGTTAGATACTGTACATCGTTGCCGCAGTCATCGCTTTGATCCCTGGCGGTATATTGCAGATGTACATAACGTACTAACTACTGTTGACGAATCATAAAGTATAAAATATGCATGATACATTGGTATTTTTAGGTGGATTTTTTATTGGTTTGGTGTTTGCAGTAGTACTACATACACTTAAGCAGATACAATCTAAGAACTGGTTGCCGTATGATGAGGAACAACAACTATGATTAAATCAATTTTAATCTATCAAGACGACGAAACGCATCCTATTATTGTAATCGATAACGATAGCGAGCATCCCATATTTGAAGCACCAAACTTTGAACTGCTTGGTGCAGAACTAATCCAGGTACTAAACCGTGCTGCTCCCAAGAGCAAGTTTAGACTTGAAAATTCAGAATGGTAATATAAGGAGACCATAATGTCAGAGCGTACAGGATTTGAAAAGTTAACACTACTGTGTATCGTAATTGGTGCAGCAATTGTTGTGTTTGGTACTGGTGCTGTAGTTGGTAGTAATATTGCCACTGCAAAGCTGCAGAAAGCTGCTACACAAAATTGCGGCGCACGGTTTGATGATCTGACCGGAGAGTTTGCATGGACTACTTGCACATCACCGTCCGAGTCTGAACCGGCAGTGTTTGCACCTGAACCTGATCCAGAAGAGCCAGTGGCACCCGCTGAAACTGTTCCATCAGTTGCAACCGAGACACCAAGTGAGCCAGTACACTAATCGACTTAGTGCAGAAGACCTAATCTACACCATCGCTCGTGATTATGTGGAGCTGTCTAACGACAAAGTTCGTATACAGCGAGACGACCACATGCGATGGTGTAGTGATTGGTTAAGGTATAACCATATTCGTAATGAAATTAACCAGTTGCTACTACCAATATTAGGCAGCGACGAGTTGGTGGAGGAATGGTTGGCGTCACCTAATTTGGCATTTGATAGTCGCACCCCCCGAGAAGTACTTGCAACTTATCCTGAAGAAGTGTTAACATACATATATGGTCAGTACAGCAGATAAAACAAATATGGATCTACTGCAGGAACTAGCTGCAGCAGGTGAAGCCATGCGTGAGGCTGCAAAGCAGTTTGATGCAGACAGCGAAGCAGCGTGGAATGCACTTGACAAAGACCAGCAGCTTATGCTATTCTGTGCTGTAGTTAGACGTATATACCGAGGCGAGATCAAGGAACGTCAAAGCTACCGCGGAGTACTATACGATGTGTTTGAGTTTGGTACAGATTCTTATGCACCGGCACAGTACTCGGGATACTTGACTATACACAACATGCTGTATGAAGCAGTAGATTTGGAGAATCAACGAGGTTACCCGCCACTAACGGATAATGCATCGTATTAAGTTTAAGGGCCTATAGCTTAGTGTCCAAAAGCAGTCGTCTCATAAACGACCGATCGTAGGTTAGAATCCTACTGGGCCCACCACATTAAAGGAAAAAGATGAATCGCGAACAAGAACTGTTGATTGTGTTGTCCGAGGAATGCGGCGAGATTGTGCAAGCAGTCAGCAAGATTCATCGCTTTGGCAAGAGCATTGCTAACCAGCAACGACTGGAGCAAGAGATTGGCGACTTTATGGGCGTACTCAAGCTCATCGTAGAAGAAGGCTACATTGATGGCTTTCGTTTACCTGAACTTGGTGAGGAGAAGATTGCCAAGTTGGAGAAGTACATGAACAACAAGGCGGAGCCAGATGGGTAAGGTTGTTGACTTCATGCCTTATCTTCTCAAGAAGAAGATGAGCAAGCCCAAAGCTGATATAGTGATAATCTATCCCGAGATTAAACTTGATCTAGATATGTCGTTATTAAATCAAAGCCTTAAAGATTTAATTGAACGTCTACGTGTAGAAACTCAATCACACGATGAAGATTAAGTACGACGAAAAAATCTTTGAATTGGTTACCACACTGCGTAGCATGGGCTGCGCAGTTGCGTTTTTTACACCAGATCAATTAGAACATGTGGATGCTACCTGGATTGAAAGTGCAATGCTAGACCGCGGCATGCAATATCTAGAACATGAGCTAGGCTACAATTACAATCCATCCTGGCCATTCAACGTAGACGACCTACTACCCGATGAGGACGAACTGTGACACGTCTTAACAAGACTGTATTGGTTACGGGCGGAGCCGGATTCCTAGGTTCGCACCTTTGTGAACGCCTGCTCAATGAAGGTCGTGATGTAATTTGCCTGGATAACTTCTATACAAGCAGCAAAGCTAACGTGGCGCATCTACTCAATAATCCACGTTTTGAATTGTTACGACACGATGTTACCTTCCCGCTTTATATTGAAGTAGGCGAGATCTATAACCTGGCGTGTCCTGCAAGTCCTGTTCATTATCAACATGATCCCGTACAAACAACCAAGACCAGTGTGCATGGTGCTATTAACATGCTGGGCCTAGCCAAACGTACAGGCGCTAAAATTCTACAAGCCAGCACCAGCGAAGTGTATGGTGATCCAGAGCAACATCCACAAACAGAAAACTATTGGGGTCACGTAAACCCAATTGGTGTGCGCAGTTGTTACGACGAAGGCAAGCGTTGCGCAGAAACGCTGTTCTTTGACTATCGTAGGCAACATAATCTAGACATCAAAGTTGTGCGCATCTTCAATACATATGGTCCACGTATGCATCCCAATGATGGTCGTGTGGTTAGTAAATTTATTATGCAAGCACTACGCAACCAACCAATTACCGTTTATGGTGATGGTAATCAAACTCGCAGCTTTTGTTATGTAGACGATTTGATTGAATCATTCGTTCGCATGATGGCAACAAACAGTGGTGTAACCGGACCCATTAACTTGGGTAATCCTAGCGAATTCACCATGCGAGAGTTGGCTGAAAAAATATTGCAGCTAACTGGCAGTAAGTCACAATTGTTATACGAAACATTGCCACATGATGATCCGCGCCAGCGCCGTCCGGACATCACACTAGCCAAAGAACAACTAAGTTGGAGTCCTACTATTGCATTGGAACAAGGACTAATCCCAACTATTGAATACTTTAAGAGGTTTGTATGAGCGCAGAACACTGGCAAGCTCACGCACAGAAGTTTGAAGATCAATACTTTGAACTGCTCAGTAATCCTGTTGCCCTACGTCGTGCGCTGGGCAAGCTACGAGATACCGATACCACTCCCAGTATGATACTTCGTGCAATTGATTTGGAAAACAATCGATTGGGCGATTGTGACCACGAAGGTAGCACACAGAACATTGTAGCTGATTTGGTTACAAGGATGTCGTGTTCCAAATGCGGGGCATATTATGATGCTCAATTGATTGTACCTAATAAGGAAACTGTATGAAAAAGATGCTATGTGCTGCGGCACTGTTGATGTTCACAACCACAGCACTGGCTGCTAATCCAGAAGCCTGCACGGAAATCACCGTTAGGTTTACGGCATTTACCATGATTGCCCGCAGGGCTAGCAACAAGCAGGAGTACGATGGCGTACTGTACAAACTGTTACTGGAAGGTAATGCAGACAGGGATAACCAAAGACTAATTGCCAAGTTGATTGAGCTAGGATGGACTGCTCGCAACGAAGATGTAAACATAGCAGCAATGACCTTGTACCATGCTTGCATGGCGCCCGATGCTACTACCTAATCCAAAATGAATCGAAAGCTTGAAAGACGTTTGGTACTCCAAGCAATGATTGGTGTGGACGAAATCTACCCGGATAAAACCAAAATATCCCTAGAAGATTGGTTAGAAGCCTACAGTCGTAAACTAATAGTGTTGACAGCCCAGGAATGTCGTGCTATAGTAAGCCACGTAGAGATTCAACAGGTTATTGATAAACATTTTTTGGAGTGAGCAATGAGTCATCAGTTTGATTTGGAACAGCAGATTTTGGGTGCTTGGCGCGTAACCGAAGATGTCAAGTTGATTCTTGATACTCTACAGAACCGCAACATGACCCAGGATGAAATTGCCAATCTGCTGTTGGGCGTAGTAAGCCTTTACGAGCTCAAGTTTGATCAGCTGTTCCGTACCTTTGAAGCTCATATCGGTGATTACTATCAGAATGCTAGACTAGCAGAAACAGTAACCAACCCGATGGTGGACTCGACTACGGCTGATTGACATGCGTAATGACAGGATTTTTCCACTGCTCATGCGCATAGCAGAGTCGTCCGATCACCTTCGCTATCAGTTGGCTGCTGCGGTAGTAATTCGTGGGCGTGTGATCAGTTTTGGATACAACCGTATGAAGACTGATCCCATGCAGGCCAAGTACAGTGTGAACAAGGAGCGTATCTATATGCATGCGGAAATGCATGCAATCAAGAACGCACTGCGTCACATAACTGTGGATGATCTTAGGCGAGCTACCTTGCTGGTGTTGCGTACCCGAGAGGATACTGCTAGTGGTTGGGGCATGGCCAAGCCTTGCGAAGGTTGCATGCGAGCTATTGCAGAGTTCGGTATTAAGAATGTAAAATACACCAACGAGCTGGGTCTAATAGACACTATCTGAGTAAATACTAGTATGAGCATTGTATATCTACTTCGTGGCGTTCCGGGATCAGGCAAGAGCACTCTTGCTGCTAAACTTGCAGCAGGTACACCCAACGCACAACACTACGAAGCAGACCAGTATTTTGAACAAGCAGGTTACCACAAGTTTGTTCCCGAACACCTACCACGTGCTCATGCTTGGTGCTTTGCAAAGTTTTCCCAGTCTGTGCAACGAGGCGAGCCTGTGATTGTGAGCAATACCTTTACCCAACTTTGGGAAATCAAAAACTACATTGACTATGCACTTAACAACCAAGCCAAAGTGATTGTAGTACATTGCACAGGTAAGTGGGATAATGTACACGGTGTACCAAGCGAAAAGGTAGACCAAATGCGTTTGCGATTCATGGATAATTCCATGATTGCATCTCGATATCCGGACGAGATTGATTCTGGACAACTAGTTCTAAAAACCTATTCTGGCAATTAATCGGAGGAACAATGCCTGCTAAACTTAGTCAACCTGTAATTGATCGTGTACTTGAGCCTTTAAAAGCTGAATGGTACTCGATAAACCCAAAAATCTCAAAGAGATATAGCAAAAAGAACAGCGGTAGAGTTGGTAACCATATTGAAGATCTATTTGATCTAAGTAATCACAATCTGCCAGGTATGCCCGATTCTCCCGAAGGTGAAGTCAAGACTTATAGTCTAGACCGTGGCAAAGATTTAACCGTTGCTAAAATTACAGCCAAGGAACATAAAAACTTTGCTCCAACATTTAATGAAAGTGTAGTGTTTAAGAAGATGGTTCGAACTATCTTGGTCACTTACAACGAAATTCGTAACAAAGATACACACTATAAGGTGAAGGATGGTATTATCTGTGATCTACATCGACTTGATAATTATACACTTTATGAACTAGATCAGGATTTTCAGAAATTGACAACTTGGATGAAGGGTGAAAAGTACAAAGACCTTACCAAAGGTATGTCACCGCCAAAGACCAAATACCTAACAGTGACTTGGTCAGGTACAAGTGAGAAGCCTCAGCCAACATGGAAATTCAAATCCAGCTTTGTTAAAGTGTTGATTTCTGGCGCCACAAGTCCTGTACAAGACGACTACTACCAACGTCAATTTGTCCCTGCGTAAGTTGTTGATTTCTAAGGGAAAACTAAATTCCCAATAGAATCAATGACTTACGCAATCTGGCGAAAATTCTGGTTGTAACCCTACCCGAACGGCTGTAATATACGTTCATAGGGTTAAATAACAGTTGGAGTTCAAAATGAATCACGACGACGTTCCTTTTATTATCAGCGAAGCGCAGTGTGCGGGCGAACAGGGCATGCAGCAGACCATCCCCAAACCCATGGTGGTGCAGGATGGTGCTACCCGCTATGTGGTGCCCAGCGGTGTCTGCGGCTTTGCTACGGTGAACGTACCAGGCGTTCGCAGCAACAGCAAGTTGGGTAAGGAGCTGATCAAGCACGGCTTCTACAAGAACAGCTACGAGCGTTGCCTGCAGTACAGCGTACACCGTGGTGGGCAGAGCATGGAGCTCAAGGAAGCCTATGCTGAAGAGTTTGCCCGGACACTTCGCCGCTACGGCCTAGATGCGTACTCCACTAGCCGGATGGACTAAGGGATGGGACATATGAAACGCTACTACGAGGACATGACCGATGATGACATGGTACAGTTCATGCGGGACATTGCGGAACTGAATACAGCCTACGTCAGTGCTGCTGAGCAGGATGACAAGAACTACGATCTGTGGCTACAGGAACAGGATAACAGTTTCAGCGTCATGATCAATGATAGCGAAGACTATCACGAACTGCGACCTTATTGATGTTTGCAGTACTATCCTTATTGTTCCTTGCTATGGGACAATGGGTCACGGCACTGATGTGCTTTATGATGGCAATGTTTCTTAAATACGTGGAGGACAAGCAATGAGTGATGAAGATTACGCCTGGAAGGATCGGCAACGCGCCAGCGACAAGCGAACAGACGACCGCGATCGCTGGATCAATTTCGTTGTCTGGATTAGCATTCTTACCATGGTCATTCTTACTATTCAAGCTTGCATTGCATAATGTCAAAGATTTGGTTCACTAGCGACTGTCACTTTGGGCACAGGAACATTCTTAGTTTCTGTCCCAACACTCGTCATGGTACTACGACCGACGAGATGGACAGTATACTGATTGCAAATTGGCAGCGAGATGTTGCGGATACTGATGATGTCTATATGCTGGGCGACATCTTCTTCTGCGACAGCAAGCGGGCCCGTGACATCATGGGGCAGCTGCCCGGACGCAAGCACCTGATCTATGGCAATCACGACAAGGTAATCCGCAGTGATCATCTGCTGCAGAAGCAGTTTGCCAGCATCAACGACTACATGGATCTGACGATTGGTAATCGTTTGGTTACCCTGTTCCACTATCCCATGCTGGAATGGCTGGGTATGAATCGGGGCAGTTATGCACTGTTTGGGCATGTACATGGCAACATGGACCACCATCCCGAAGTGGTCGATGCCCGTATCATGGACGTGGGCGTAGATAGTCGTCCGCTGGGCATTGCACCCGACAACGGTGCCATGAGCCTGTGGTCGTGGGAGCAGATTGACCGTATACTGGGCGCAAGACCCATACGCGGATTCCACAATAGCCGCGCCCCTTAACCCCCAATTTTGGAATAAATATTCCAGTAGGGGGGTTTTTTATGCTATCAAGTTTACGAAGCATGCTCGCAGATGGGCATGATGGTTCTATTTCCAGCAAGCGAGTGATCACATTTGTCTGCGTGTTCCTCATGACCTTGGCGTTTGTTGCTAACCTGTTCTGGGGATACAAGATAGATGAGTTCATGTACAGCAGTGTGATGTACGTGGTCATTGCGGGATTAGGTGCAACTGGATTGGAAAAGTTTGCCCCAAAGGCACCCAAATAGTTTAACAAAACCGCGTTCTCTGCGTAAATACAACGTAACAGAGGACGCAATATGTTAGGCATTCCTTCCCCATATCTGATCATTGGTGGTATTATCGTTGGTGCTTTAGTCATCGGCGGCACATACTTTTACGGATACCGTACTGGCAGCAAAGTAACCAAAGCTGAATACGAAACAGTAATCAACAACTACGTTATCGAAAAGCAAAATCTACAGCTTGCATTTGATAAGGAAAAGAACACCATTAAGGAAAAAGTAGTAACCGAGTACGTTGACCGTGTGCAAAAGATCAAGGAAATGCAGGTAGTATATCGTGACCGCATTCGTGATGTACCTAGCATATGCGAGGTTAGCAAAGGCTGGGTATATGTACACGATCAGGCAGTAACTGGAGCAGTTCCAGATACTACCGCAAGTGCCAATCCTGACATCAGTGGCGTAAAAGATACCGATGCACTAAATGTAGTAACAGACAACTACAGTACTTGCCGTGAGAAGGATGCACAGATCAAAGCCTGGCAGGATTACTTTGCAAAGGTCAAGGAAGCTGTAGAAAAGTCTAACAAGTCGGTATCAGACCGTCCTAAGGCCAAGTAGGAGATCAAGATGAAATACACAATCATATTAGCCACACTGTTACTTGCAGGATGCGGAACCACAACTCAGTTAACTTCTGAGATTGTCATGCCCGAAGCTCCGGAAATATTGAACCGTGCACCAGCACCGCTCAAGACCATTCGTTCAGTATATCCAGAGAAAACTGCGGAACCAGTTAGCCCAATTACTCCCAACAACTAAGTCATTGATTCTATTAGACAAATAAAATTTGACGTATTCAAAATATCGTGTATAATACACACATATTAAGAAATAGGACTAAATACAAAGTCAACACTGTAGTTGACAGACGTACACAAAGGATTTAATATACACAACATGGCAGCAACGAGAGGAATCAGTATTAGTAAAGCACAAATACGTGAAGCCAATCGCTGTGGCTATTGGTCGAAAAATCCAAGAGATTATCGTACTAGGGTCTAGAAATGCAGCAACTGCTGTGTTAACATAGACCCTGGCATCGAAAGATCCCAGGGTTTTTTATTGGTGGTAATGCGGAACGCGACTGCGAACGCCACCTTAAACAAAGTTCAAATGGGCGGCGGCGAGGATGAAGGCCATGGTGAAAACGTGGCTGGTAAAATCCGTCAGCATTAGTATTATGGGGGAGTGGCTGGGGTTATACAGCTTTTACTCTTAAACAACAGCACGGTGTGCCCCTTGGTAAAAAAGAATTCTTATGGTCGCCCCACACCACCTACCGTGTAACGAGTAGGTAGCCCACGTGGCTCAGCTGCGGTCCCGCAGCGAAAAGTTGGGAATATATTTCATTCTCGTGTATAAATAACTGCATGAGAATACATGAACTAACTGAATCCAAACAGATCAACGAAAACTGGCTTTCAGAGCTAATGCCTAATATTGATGCCACTGCAGTATTAACTGCAGCATTTGGCGCAGGTGTTGTTAAACTAATAATTGACAAGTACAAGCACTACAAAGCTAGATCTAGAAAGGTTCACCAAGTATTGGCAGATGGCAAGCCTATCAGCGATTCTAACTTGACAGGCCCGCAGGCATTTGCTGTAATACTAGAAGCTATACATACAAATAGTGTACGCACTAGAAAGCGTACCACAGTAGAATATACCATTATGGATACTGAACTTAATAAAGTAATATTCAACCGTAAACCTCAATCAACACCGGTAAAATAGTATAATGAGATTAAACGAAATTGCCGAAGAAACAGTACTAGACCGTCCACCTAGCACAGACAAGCAGGATGCTCCTCTGTATGTTCCTGGTGGTGCTACAGTGGTTGTACTTAACGATAACGTAACACCATTCCAAGTGGTGATTGAGGCTATCATGCATGGCGCAGGACTTAGTAAGTTTGCTGCTACCAAACGCATGATGCAGGCACACAGAGGTGGATACTCCGCAGTAGCCAGTTACGCCAGTCGTGACCTTGCAGAAACTGTTGCCAGCAGAATTGAAGAACATGCTGCTGGCAATACAGACTATGATATGTTGAAGCCGATGGTACCGCATCGCGGCCCATGGCCTCTTACTTGCGACGTAATGGACGCAGAAGACGCCCGTTAATTAATTTTTGGAGTGTAGCTCAGAGGCAGAGCCGACGACTGTTAATCGTCTGGTCGCAAGTTCGACCCTTGCCACTCCAGCCAAATATTGGCGCAGTGTAGATTCGCTCTACGGCCCATCGAGAGTGTGACGAGCTCTCGGGTTAATCAATACAGCCCGTAAATTTCGTCATCTAATTTGATATTGTTATCGTTTAGATAACATTCAACAATATTTTTTACTAGATTAGGATGGCAATGTACATATTCGCTTTGTACACGAAATCTATCTTTAAGAAGATCTAGTATTTTTTTCTCGTGTATTTTATCAGGTATAGTGTATACTACTAGAAAATAGCAATTTGGATTTGCTGTTCGATATGATCTTATACGATTGTGTGGATCCTTAGTAATACCTAATTTACATTTATTAGGTTTATCTGGGTCAACCATAATATAATATTGAATAGACATTAGTTTTATTTATTGGTCTCATAGTTCAGTCTGGTTAAGAATAACTGCCTGTCACGTAGTAGACGCGGGTTCAAATCCCGTTGAGACCGCCACTCAGTGGTGACTGTAGATCAATGGTAGATCCCCGGATTGTGATTCCGGTCGCTGTGGGTTCGAGTCCCATCAGTCACCCCAACTAATGCGCGAGTGATGGAACGGTATACATGACGGTCTTAGAAGCCGTTGCCGAAAGGCTTGAGAGTTCGAATCTCTCCTTGCGCACCAAATTAATTTTTGCAATTGTTATATCGCAAGTAAATAGTATTATGGGGCTGTTAGTATACTGGGTATTATGCTGCGTTTGCATCGCAGAGAAGGGAGTTCAATTCTCCCACGGTCCACCAATCAACTGTTGCGCGGTAGTAGAACGGCACTACACTGGGCTCATAACCCGGAGAACTTGGTTCAACTCCAAGCTGCGCTACCAAGAACGTTCCGTCTAATCAACGGATAGTGTGACCCGCACGACGAGAAGTGCCGTGATAGGTACGGGTGGTTCCAGTTCAACCTAACTGGCGCTGGCAATGCGTTAATCCCCTTGTGTTGAGCTGCTGCTGATGTCGTCTATTATGACTACTAGGAAAACCTAGCGTAAGATGTAAGCCAGCAAGGGGAAGCTTCTAATTTAGGGTAGTTGGGTGAGCGGTTTATACCAGCAGACTGTAAATCTGCCGCTTCGGCAACGGTGGTTCGAATCCATCACTACCCACCAAATAAAATAACATTATGTATACCTAACATATACATATATGCACACTATACAATATCTAGAGGATTAAATGTCTACTGAAATTGATCAAATGATTGCGGCTTTAGTCAAAGCCAATGGCGCTCCCAAGTATGCATACACTCCTAAGGAACTAGATCCCTCTAAGGACACAGTTTTTTATTCTGGCCCATACTGGGACCATAATGAGATCGAAGCAGGAGTACGTGCATTCCTTACTGGCAAGTGGCTGGTATCCGGAGAGAATGTTGCTAAGTTTCAGTGGGCATTTGGTAAAAAGTTCAATGTAAAGTATAGTCACATGGTGAACTCAGGTTCATCGGCTAACCTTACCATGATTGCTGCACTAAAGAAGCACCTATCATGGCGCGACGGTGCAGAAGTAATTGTGTCCCCTGTGGGCTTTCCCACCACCATTGCACCTCTGGTACAAAATAATCTCAAGCCCGTGTTCATTGATATTGAAATGAACACGCTTAATTTTGATGTAACTCAGATCGAATCAGCTATTAACACTAATACGGTGGCAATCTTTGTGTCCCCAGTATTGGGTAATCCGCCCAATATGGATGTGCTGGCAGATATCTGTCAACGACACAATCTAATACTGGTCGGTGACAATTGTGATAGCTTGGGTTCAAAGTGGAACAACAAGCTGTTAACTGATTACTATTATGCTTGGTCCACATCATTTTACCCTGCCCACCATATTTCTACCGGTGAAGGTGGAATGGTATCGTCTGACGATATCGAACTAATTAATCTTGTTCGTAGTATCAGTTGGTGGGGGCGAGATTGCCGTTGTGTTGGTGCAGCTAATCTATTAGCATGTGGTACATGTGGTAACAGATTTGATAAGTGGTTGGATGGATATGATGGTGTGATTGACCACAAATATCTCTTTACCAATATGGGATATAATCTCAAGCCGCTAGATATGCAAGGTGCTATTGGAGTAGAGCAACTCAAGAAGGTTGACGAAATCGATAGTAAGCGTCGTGTTAATTTTGCTAAGATTAAGTCGCTAATTGAAAAACATATTCCACAAGCTCGTATAGCAGATAAACTAGATGCTGCAGATCCCAGCTGGTTCGGTGTACCTATTATTGTAGATAGTGCTGCAAATAAAGAAAAACTGCAGGCTTTCTTTGAAAGTAATCGAATTCAGACTCGCAACTACTTTGCGGGCAATATACTATTGCATCCTGGATATCAACATCTGGGCATAGCAGCAGACTATCCAAATGCAAACAAGGCATTGTCGAATGTATTCTTTGTAGGGTGTCCTCCGCATTACAGTGAAGATGTGTTTGTGTATTACGAACAGGTGCTCGAGCTGTGGAATTAACAATTTCAGAGGAATCTAAATTCTCAGTAGTGACGCCCACCATGTGGAGATTTGCTCCATTCTTAGATTTTCTTTCTGTTGTTGTGCAGTTAGACATAATTGGCGAAGTTATTATCATCGACAATGATACTGCAGCTACGCCAAATCATGAAGTATTAACGCACCCTAAGGTTAAATTATACGATCTTGGTAAAAACATATATGTAAATCCTGCATATAATTTTGGCGTAGCCGTAAGCCGATATAACAGAATCTGTATTCTCAACGATGACATCATAGTTGATATAAAACTATTCCATAAGATTCATAAGGTGTTCAAACCAAATCAATTTTATAACATATCCTATGATGCATCTTGTGGTTTGCCAGTAACAGGAGAAATTGATCTTGTTCCCTGGCATGAAGGAGTCACCGGAGGCAATGGCGGATCGTTGATGTTTATCCATAAATCTGATTGGATAGATATTCCAGGTGGATTAGACATATGTTATGGGGACAATTGGCTCAATGACGTTATGCAAACAAGGTTTAGGCAGAACTTTATAATTAAAAATACCTTTTTTTATACACCAATGAACACTACTAGTAGTAGCTTTACTAACGGCAACTTGTTATGGCGGGAAGGTGCGATATATGAAGCTGTATTTAGACGATTTAGAGATGTAAATGGATATTCAATTGTACCTGGATGCACAGTTCTAGACTAGCATAAATACCACATGCGACTAAAACAATTAACACCTAAGAAAACAAAAAAGCCCGGTGGTTGGTTTCTACTCAATGCAGATCACAAGCCCATAGAAGCAGTAAATTCAGACAACTATGATGATATGACTGCATTTTATGCAAATCCACATCCAGGACAAGGATATATAGGATTTATAGATCGCACTGGCGAAGTAACACATCATCTTACAACAAATCAGGCGCGTCAGGTCGTTACAGTATCAGGCAAGCCCTGGTAAACTATTGGGACAATAGCTCAGCCGGTAGAGCAAAGTGTTGATAACGCTTAGGTCCATGGTTCGAACCCATGTTGTCCCACCAAATTAATATTCTGCTGTTATTTGATCAAACTCGTCAGGATCGCCTGATATACGGTAGAAGGTAATATCATCTGGTTCAAACACTACATCGGGTACTTTGGTCCAGCTAAAGCCCCCACCACGCTCGTAGATACTGTGATGTATGTCTACCATGTACACACCCTCTTCAACTTGCGCTACAACATAAACATGTTGTTCGTGGCTGCTGCTTTGAGTAGTAGCAGTGATATTGTGCTGATATAGAACATCAAGTATGGCATCTGCAATGATATGACAGATCCCGCCGCCGGCGTAAGTGTCTCGTTCTTCCTCATCCCATGCATCGTACGCATGTTGGGCAACTTGGACCATTTCTGGACGCAGTTGCTTTAACATCGCCAACGTTGGCAATTGTGCGGAATCAGATATTTCGTATAATCTCATAGATATATTTATTGAATTAGCTATAGACAGCATACACTATTGCTGTATAATACACATATTGGGACTGTAGCTCAGTTGGTAGAGCATCGGACTTTTAATCCGTGTGTCGTGGGATCGTACCCCACCAGTCTCACCAAATTTCCTTGACAGCACAGGGTGCAGGAGAGATTTATAAACTCTTTAGCGGCAGATTACCGTTCACGGCTGGGATCGTTACCCAGGTCAAGGACCAATTTTGTTAACACTGCTCAACAGCAGTATTAAATAGTTTGACGGGATGTAGCTCAGTTTGATAGAGCGTTTGCTTTGGGAGCAAAATGTCGCAGGTTTGAATCCTGTCATCCCGACCACTTTTATTTGCCGGATTGGTATAATGGTATTACAGCGGTCTCCAAAACCGTTAACGGGGGTTCAATTCCCTCATCCGGTGCCAACAAAGAAGCAGCATGGACCTAACTGACGAAGATCGTATGAAGCGACACGCAATAGCGTATCCAATGGAAGTTGGTGCGCCAAAATTTGCGCCCATCGCCATTCACGAAGAAAAAGACATTATGCGTAACATTGCTCGCATGCAAGCCGAGCAAGAATACCATCGTATTATGGAAGTGGTTACTGTACTTAAACGGCAAGCAGACGCTATACAGCGTAGGCTAGAAGTTACCGATATGGTACACGCTGCAGAATATAACTTTAAGGTAGTACCCGGACGCAGCTATTGGCTGGTCCGTGATACTCGCAAGAACAAAGTGATACTGGCATTTACTGGTCCCACCGAATGGTCTTCCGGAATACCGGTTGACTACCATTATGTTGCGGAAGTAAAATGTTTGGGTGATTACAGTTGGACAGAAATATGAACAAAGAAGAACAAATTTTTACCGATGCATACGTTAACGACATATGGGGTCCATATGGCGGTTATCCCGAGACCAAATCAGGATTGGGCTCTACTTTGCGACAAACAGTTAATATTAGACGGGAATTACCGTTACTATTAGAACGTCATAACATTACATCTATGTTGGATATTCCTTGCGGTGATTTTAACTGGATGCAGCATGTTGATCTAGGATATACAAAGTATATTGGCGCAGACATTGTGCCAGTTATGATCGAGGATAATAAAAAGCGATTCCCTTCTGTCGATTTCAGAACGCTTAATTTGCTGACAGACGATCTACCCAAGGTGGATCTTGTAATGTGCCGCGATTGCTTGTTTCATATGTCGTTTTCCAATATACATCGTGCATTGACTAATATTCAACGATCGGGTGCAAAATATATTTTAACTACGTCTTATACATGGAAAGCATATCCTAACGAAGACTGTGTTGACGATTCATCTGGTCGTGTACAGTGGACTAGGTTGAACCTATTTCTGCCTCCTTTCAACTTGCCACAGCCAGTAGACTTTATTTTTGAAGGTACAGCAGAAGACCCTACTACAAGCGACAGAACATTGTTCTTGTGGCGGTGTGGGATCGTATGATTATTATGCAAGTGTGGTGGAATCGGTATACACAACAGACTTAAAATCTGTCGCTGTAATGGCTTGCGGGTTCGAGTCCCGCCACTTGCACCAGAATTTTGTCCCCGTAGCTCAGAGGATTAGAGCGAGTGGTTTCTACCCACCAGGTCGGAGGTTCGAATCCTTCCGGGGGCGCCAAATTGGAGACGTGGCTGAGTGGCCGAAAGTACCTCACTGCTAACGAGGCGACCGTAATTGGTCCGTGAGTTCGAATCTCACCGTCTCCGCCAGATTTAATAGGAGTATGATAATGAAATTACTAAGCGAGCTGGCAAATGATGTTCTAAGATCACACAGAACAGATTTGCCAAACTATCAAGTTTTAGATAAGAACTTAGGAGTCAATGGACATTGTTATATTGATGAAGTATACGAAACGCTATTTGCACCCTATAGACTTTCCACTAAAAAAGTTTTAGAAATTGGGGTACATAATGGTGGGTCTATGCTGTTGTGGCAGCGTTACTTTCCCAATGCCGAGATACAAGGCTTAGATAATACGATTAGTCTATTTTTTTGGAAGCAGCACGACAGAATACAACTAAAGAAATGTGATGCGTATACTACAGAAACAGTTAACGAGCTAGACAACGGGTATGACATCATCATTGATGATGGTCCCCACACACTGGACTCGATGAGATTTTTTATTAAGCACTATCTGTCAAAACTAAATATCAATGGTATTGCAGTCATCGAAGACATTCCAGATTCTGCCTGGATTAAAACACTGCTCGATGATCTCAGTCCCAATGGGATGAGAACACGAATTCAAGTGTTTGATCTACGTAATATCAACATGCGCTATGATGATATGGTATTAGTTATTCAGAAGATAGGATAAGATTATTGCGGGATTAGTTTAATGGTAAAACTAGAGTTTTCCAAACTCTTGTCAGGGGTTCGATTCCCCTATCCCGCTCCATTTTATAAACATAAGGATAGTAGATATGACCACTGAATTTTTTAGAAAGTATTCGGATATCGTTATGGAAGCAGAAGCTCCTTTGGTTGACATTGGCCAAGTTGCTGCAAGTTTAGAATTTAAGCCAACACGCAAATTGGCCAAAAAGTACACACAGGTAGCAAGCACGGAAAACATGCCAGCGATGAGCTACGCTACTGCAGAAAAGGAAATGCCAGTTGTAACAGTTACAGCGGATGGCAAGGAAACTCAGAACGTAGCTGCTCCGGGCGATATCATTATGAGTGGGCCCAGTAAGGAACAGTATGTACTTAAAGCTGCTAAGTTCCCTAAGCTATATCAAGTAACAGGCGATACTGCGATTCCCGAACAGAGTCCGCGTATGGTTGCTGCATACACGGGCAAGGACATGGTAAACTTTACTGCTCCCTGGGGCGAGTCCATGGTACTCAAGCCTGGCGACTACTTGGTTAAAGATGGTGATGCTGGCTATTATCGTATTGCCAAAGCAGAGTACGAGCAAACATATAACCCACCAGGTAAGTAAGCTAATTGTGCCACTATGCTAAATACACATATGGCACAATATCATAACTTCCAACTGTTCAATTACGGTCTGCTGCACGAAGCAGACGATGAAGATAAAAAGGGCAAGCCCACTAAGACTCAGGACAAGACTAAACTACCAGGTTTAGATATTAAAGATCCTGAGATTGGTCGTGCTGCTCCTACTACCGGCAAGCCCGAGACAGAGCCTGCAGCACAGCGTACTGCAAGTGCTGAAAAGACACGTGCTAGAACCAGTAACATAACTACTGGTCCCGAAGGCATGCGTCACATGCTGGATTTGACACGCAATCTGAATCAAATTGATACAAGTCAAGAACCTGATCTGGATACTGAACTTGGATTTGATGAACCCACCGTACCAACCACAGATAATCTACCTGCTGTACTACAGCGTGGACTCATGCGTGGCGACGAAATACAACCCAAATGGCACCAAGTTAAGAACTTGCCCGGATACATCAGCAAGCCCATACGTGCTATGGGACGACAGCTATTCAGCATGTTCACACGCACACCAATCGAGAAGATCAACGTGCTGGCAACTCTAGGCAAACAAGGTCCAAACGAACAGCATGAACTTAATATAGTTGCTGCCAAACTGCGTGATCGCGGCCGTAGACTGCGCCAAGCTGAAGTTAGCATGCGCGAGCTTATGCCTGACTACGATGCGCAGATTAGCATGTTCGAAGCTGATGGTTATACCTTTATGATGGTCAAGGACTTTGCGGGACGCTACATCTATTCGTGGCCCAGCAAGGACAGTATCAGCGGCGGACAAGTTGCTGCGCCAGACGAAGTAACCTCACTACCACCTCCCGCTCGTAGACTGCGTTAATGCGTATAGATGAGATTGAGTCTCCCGATTACATGACAGGTCACTGTCATGTAATGGCTATCGCACTAAAGAAACTGCATCCAGACTGGACTATACGTGCCCGCATAGGGTGGGATGAAGATGGTGAAGACGAAAATTTTAGAGTGGATCATGTGTTCATAACCGCACCCAACGGCACCGCATACGATTGTCGCGGACGTCATGATAGTGAGGATACGCTATTAGGTCCGGATGATACTGGTGGAGAAGATGTTCAAGTCATTGACTTTGATCAGGACCTTATTAAGGACACTGTCGCTCGAGGCGAGCTACGCGCATTTACCAAACGCGATCTAGAGCAAGCACTGGCTGCTGCTAAGAAACTGCCCCTGTAATTCAAAATAAATTTTACACACGAGCATAATCGTGTATAATTACTACATTGCCCCTATAGCTCAGCTGGTAGAGCAACTGATTTGTAATCAGTAGGTCCGCGGTTCGAATCCGTGTGGGGGCACCAAGTTTATTGTCCCTATCGTCTAGAGGCCTAGGACATCGCCCTTTCACGGCGACGACAGGGGTTCGAATCCCCTTAGGGACGCCAGTTTATGCCCGGTTAGCTCAGCGGTAGTAGCGTTGCCTTTACACGGCAAATGTCGGCGGTTCGATTCCGTCACCGGGTACCATTTCGCACTATTGCTGACGCGCCGCAAAATTTTCCCAGTGTGTTAGTACGCACATAATTACACATAGTATTTCACATAGGAAGTTAAATGAAGCGAGCACTTATTACAGGTGTTGCCGGACAAGATGGCAGCTACCTTGCGGAACTGTTACTAGACAAGGGTTATGAAGTACATGGACTAGTACGTAGAACGGCAGACGCAGCACATCCAAACATCAGTCATCTCAAGCAGCACATTATATTGCAGCAAAGCGACCTCAGCGATGGCAATAGTCTTCGCAATCTGATTGACGAAATTCGTCCAGATGAGTTGTACAATCTAGCTGCTCAAAGTCATGTTAAGGTTAGCTTTAACGCTCCTGTTATGACCAGCGATATTAATGCACTAGGTACACTACGCATACTAGATGCAATACACAGTCTCAAGATGGAAGACCGTATTAGGTTCTATCAAGCCAGTACCAGCGAAATGTTTGGTGTGGGGCAAATCAGTCCGCAAAATGAAACTACGCCATTCTATCCGGGCAGTCCATACGGCGTAGCTAAACTATATGCCTATTGGATCACTGTAAACTATCGTGAAAGCTACAACATGTTTGCTTGTAATGGCATACTGTTCAATCACGAAAGTCCACGACGTGGTGAAACATTTGTTACACGCAAGATCACCCGCGCATTTGCTCGCATGATGTTAGGTAAACAGAACGTGCTTGAACTAGGTAATCTAGACAGCAAGCGAGATTGGGGGCATGCTAAGGACTATGTACGTGCCATGTGGATGATGCTACAAACAGATCGAGCCGACGACTATGTAGTTGCTACCGGCAAGCAAACCAGTATTCGAGAGTTCTGCAAACTTACCGCGGAATACTATGGTATTGATTTGCAATGGGAAGGGTCAGGCGTTGACGAAATAGGTCGCGATGTTAATACGGGGCAAGTACTAATACGTGTTAACCCCGCATACTATCGCCCAGTTGACGTTACTAATCTTCTAGGTGATCCAACTAAAATTAAAGAAATATTAGGATGGGAACCTGATTGTGATCTTGCACAACTTGTACGTGATATGTGCGAGTCCGACTATGAACAAGCTAAACGAGAGGTATAAATGAAGAAGTTACTAGAACTAGGCAATCACTACGTAAGTGATTTTGTAAAGCCCGGCAGTGAGATGCGCGAAACCAAGCCCTGGAGCTTGGATCTTTATCTGGATGAAACTATTGGTGCAGTACGCCTGGACGGTGTTGCTCCCCTAGACAAGATGTATGGACAGTATTGGTATCGTTCGGGTATCAACACCAGCATGACCAAGCAGCTACAACAGATTGTAGCCGAAGTTTGCGAGCGCGTCAGCATTAAGACTGGCGATGTTTGGTTGGATATTGCTTGTAATGACGGCACACTACTAGCTGCAGTGCCAGATACTGCTATTAAAGTGGGTATCGACCCAGCAGATGATAGCTATATTGCAGAAAGTACTCGTGTGGCAGACGCAGTAGTGCAGGACTTCTTCAGTGAAGCAGCATATCAGCGCACGGGCTACGGTGATCGCAAGGCCAAGGTAGTGACCTGTGTTGCTATGTTCTACGATCTAGAAAATCCACGTCCCTTTATTCGTGATGTACACAAGATCCTAGCAGACGATGGTGTGTTTGTGGTGCAGATGAGCTACACTCCGCTCATGCTTAAGCAGATGGCATTCGATAACATTTGCCACGAACATGTGTACTATTACAATCTCACCAGTATCAAGGCACTGTTTGAAGCAGAAGGCTTTGTAATCCGCGATTGCAGCCTCAATGACACCAACGGTGGTAGTTTCCGCGTCTACTTCCAAAAAAGTACCAGTGACAAGCGCACCTTTGCCACACAACAGCAGCGCGATGTATGCGACTACCGCGTTGCTAGCACATTGGAATATGAAGCTGCACACTGGGATCTAAGCAATCCCCAATTGTGGGCAGACTTTGGTGCTAATATTGATCAGCTTAAGCGTGAAGTAACGGAGTTCCTACATGCAGCCAAAGCAGAAGGCAAGACTGTTTATGGATATGGGGCTAGCACTAAGGGCAATACTCTATTACAATTGTTTGGTATTACGCCCGACCTAGTTACTGCTATTGCGGAACGTAGTCCATACAAGTTTGGATTGGAAACTGTAGGTACACGTATTCCCATTGTTAGTGAGGAAGAAATGCGAGCTGCTAAACCTGATTATCTGCTAGTTCTGCCCTGGCACTTTATTGATGAATTTGTCAAGCGAGAGCAAGACTTTATTAATGCGGGCGGTAAATTAGTTGTACCTTGCCCACGTTTTCAGGTAATTAGCAAGTAATTTATGTACACACAAGTTGTGAATGGGTATCAAATGACTTTGGATGAAAAAGAACTCATTCAATACATGATGTTGATCAATGGATATGAGCCCGAAGAATCTCAATGGGTCATTGATACATTGAGGCCAGGACAAGTATTTGTGGATATTGGCGCAAGTTTTGGTTGGTATACAACTATGGCGTTAAATTTAGTTGGGCCAACCGGAAAAGTTTTTGCGATAGAACCAGGTCCCCGCGCATTCCAGTCATTGGTGAGTAATCTTGGTCATGTTAGCAACTTGTTTATTAGAAATATAGCTGCAGGTAAAACTAGCGGCTATATTTCATTATACGAACCCGAAGCAGGAACTTTGTATACTCCCAGTTGTTTTTCTCAACCCGGTGCAGGTCAACACAACAAAATTTTTGTTAGTGTTGATCTGTTGGACAACGATCAAGATCTAGCAGCATGTGATTTCATCAATTTGGTAAAAATAGACATAGAAGGTAGCGAACCTGATGCATTGTGGGGCATGAGAAATCTATTAGAAAAAAATAAGATAGGTAGGATTATTTGCGAATACAATGAATTTTGGATGAAACAAAATAACTACACATATAGCAAACTAATAGATGATTTTACTAAGCACGGGTTCCTAATAGAAAAAGTTTCTACTATAACAACAATGCAAGTTGATATTGGGCAAAATATATCTATACCACAGAAGCTACAAAGCCTCTTGTTCAAACATAATTCAATAATTTAGGATTTATATTATAATGAAAGTTGAAAACGATCAACTGCATCTGGTAACGCCAAATTATCAGATTAGGAAGTCTAAATTTAAGATGAAACATGCAGGGTTTGAGCAAATAAACGAATGCTATGCTCAGGCAGGGCAAGATCTGTTTGTATTGGGAATACTAGAGGGTAAGAGTAACGGCACTTATTTAGAAATTGGGTGTGGCGAACCAAAGTCGTACTCAAATACATATCTATTAGAGCAACAGTTTGGATGGAAAGGTGTAAGTTTAGACATAGAAGATTCTATTGTTCAGAGCTATAATCTTTCTAGAAAAAATAAAGCAGTAGTAAGCGATGCGACCACAGTTGACTATCTGGATCTACTAGAGAAATCTGGGATACACACACGAGATCTTGATTTTGCCAGTATTGACTGTGAACCTGCGTCAAACACATATGCTGCGCTCAGAGCACTGCCGTTAGATGTTCTTCGTTTTGCAGTCATAACATACGAACATGATTGTTACTATGCAGGCCCCAAATTCAAATACAGTAGTCGCAACTATCTATGGAGTCATGGTTATGTATTAGTTGCTAGCAATATTAGTGCAGGTGATGCTGGCACCGGTAATTTAGAATACGTAGATTACGAGGATTGGTGGGTACATCCAGAACTAGTGGATATGAATCGAGTGTCTAGATTTTTCTCTAATAGTGATGATACAAAATTCTTTATGAGTTATTTGTTTGACAACATTCATGAGTCCTAAAATGAAAATTCTATTTGTTAATACTGCTGCGGCTATATGCAGTATTCATGAGTCAGGATCGATGATATATGAATCGGTTAAAGATAGTACGAATTGGTCCATGGAGTATGTCAACGCAAACGACCTAGATCTGGATCATTTGCATCGGGGGAAAATAACACTGAAGAGTAGTAATATTACTCTTCCTCCGTTTGATTTTTATATATTCAACTATCATAAAATTGCAATGCAACAAATGATAGGAATCCAGGGACAATATCTAAAACAATTACCTGGACGAGTGCTAGCAATTGTACTAGAGATGCGTCCAAACGATCCAATGGTTGACTTAGATAACCCAGATTATTTTGATGCATATCTGGTCCTGGATCCTACAATGAAATATCATGATCCCAGATTCTATGCATTCCCTCGCCCCATTCCGTCAATGAATTTTGAATATAAAGATACAGGTATTCCTGTTATCGGCACATTAGGGTTTCCTTGCTATTCAAAATGCTTTAACTTAATTGTCAAAGCTGCGCGAATGGAATTTGAGCGAAGCGTGGTACGAATGAATATTCCTTATCCTCATTCATACTATAGCATGCACGAAGACATGTACAATGATATCATCGGACAGTGCAAGAGAGAAACTGGCTCAACCGTAAAATTAATTATTACTAATCATCACATGAGTCGAATTGACTTGTACAAGTGGTGTTCAGAGAACAGCCTTAATGTTTTTTGGTATACACGAGACGGGTCTACTCCAGGATTATCAGGATCTGCAGACCCTGCAATAGCCAGTGGAAGGCCGCTGTCGGTAAGTTCATCGGCACACATGCGACATATACATCAATATCAACCTGATTGTAGCAAATGGTCATTGAAAGATTCATTGCAGTACGGACAAGATGCGGTACAACAAATGAAAAAAGATTGGTCGCCGATAGCGTGTCAGACTAAATTACTCAACATACTTACGAGCATTAAATGAAATCAACAGTACTATTTGTAACTCCCACTCTTGTAAAAAAAGCAGCATGCGGTGTTGGTTGTAGGCAATTGATATGAATCTAATGTTCTGCAACCATGCTCATCATGGTGATTTGTTTATTATACGTGGTATGGTTGCCGACTTAGTTAAACAATTATCGCATTTGCATCTATATTACGCACATTTTTGTAATCATAAGGTAATGAATGATATAATGCCCAGTTTAGATACTGCATTAGCAAGATCTGTTTGGAACGATTATCATTTTGAGAAGTTTGTTAGAGTTAATGTTAATGGTAGTATAATTCCAGTTTTAAACACATGGGTTGGCGCATACCATGGTCAATGGCCCGGAGGGCACCCATCCTATGTTTATCTGTATAAGATATTTGAGAATTGCTATAACATACTGAATTCAGAACTAGCAGTTAATGTAAAGCTAAACCCTAATATATGGCATTATATTCCAGATATCAATTATGATCATTATGATCTTACCATTGCAAATCAGTTTTTAACCAATCACGAAAAGATATATCTATTCTGTAATGGTCATGTTCAGAGCATGCAAAGTCAAATGGATAATATGAAATCCATTATAGAAATTTTAGCAGAAAGACACAAGGATGCAACTTTTCTAGTTACCGAAAAGTTTGATACTGTCCTACCTAATATCAAATTCACATCTGATTTGTTTCAGTGTGATAATGACCTTTGCGAGATCAGCTATATCTCTACTAAAGTAAATCTCATTGTAGGTAAAAACAGCGGACCGTTTACATATACTAACACTAAAAGAAATCTATTAGATACAAAGAAGATCTTTGTTAATTTTAGTAATCACGGAGTTGATACGTTACCTTATGACTTGGACATTTCTGCTGACTTCAGGCACACCAGTACTACCTATCTGTATTATGCATCTGAGATACTAGAACAAGCAATAGAAGACGCAAGAACTAACAATCAAATTTCAGGATTCAAATATGTATAAAATTGCAATCATCACGCATAAAGAAACTAACTGTGGAGTTCATAACTTTGCAAAGACAACTTATGATATACTAAGCAAATCAACAAAGTACCAATTTGAGTTTGTCACAGTCAATGATATACAGGATTTAGCTGTATGGTATACTACAACAGATGCTAACGCCATCCTATGGAACTATCATCATGACACACTAAGATGGGTTACCAAATCCTTGTCTGAAGAAATAACACTACCTCAGTTCATGATCACTGGGCATGATGTTTGTACATACTATCCTACGGTATTAGCACATTTTGTATGCGACCCAACTTTTAGTAGCGAACAGTTCACTACAATGCCAAGACCAGTACCGTATGACCTAAATATAGTTTATACGCCACCTGGACCAATTCTAAAGATTGGTAGTTTTGGATTTGGACAATACAGTAAAAACTTTCCCGGTGTTGTTCGCATGGTCAATGACCAATTCATTGAACCAGTAGTAGTAAATCTACACATTCCCTACGGTAACTTTGTGGATGCTAGTGGGGCACTTGCCCATGAAATTGCAGATCAATGTCGTGCAATTGCCAATATCAACGTCAAATTGAATATCACACATGACTTTAAAACCAATGAAGAAGTGATACAATTCCTTAATGGCAACGACATTAACATTTTTAATTACGACGATCAACCAGGTAGAGGTGTTAGTAGTTGTATCGACTTTGCGCTAGCTGCTCGCAAACCATTCGCTATTAGCGACAGCAGTATGTATCGTCATGTTGCGCATAATACAAATCTATTGCTCAGTAAAAACAAGATTAAAGACATTGTTAAGAACTCTATAATACCTCTTGAAGAATTTTACAATGCTTGGAGTGCAAAAAGTTTTATATCTGCGTTTGAGCAAAAATTTGATCAGTTTCTGTCAGACAATCTGACGTTTCATGTGAATCACATGAATCATGTGACGAACAAACCAATAAGCAGAAGTAAATTTAAATTCCCTTATACAAATTTTAATAAGATAAACACCAGTTATTCACAAGCAGGGCAAGATTTATTTGTGCTTGCTGTACATAAGGGAAAAGTAAACGGAACTTACTTTGAGATTGGGTCAAACGATCCAGTATTAGGCTCAAATACATATCTATTAGAACATACTTTCTTTTGGAAAGGCACCAGTGTTGAGATTGATCTCAACTGTGTTCTAAATTTTAATACTGTCAGACAAAACAAAACAGAACTATTTGACGCTCGAACTGTAGATATTAAATCTGCATTAGAACGAGCAGGCATAAACGATTTACATATTGACTATCTGAGCGTGGACTGTGAACCTGCTTATAATACATATATTGCGCTGCTCAATGTTCCTTTTGACAAATTAAAGTTCGCAGTACTTACATACGAACACGATGGTTATATAGCGGGTGACGAGTGGTTAAAATTGAGTAGAGAACATTTAACTAATCTAGGGTATGTGCTAGTAGTATCAAAGCTAGCAGTTACAGAAACAGCGTACTTTGAAGATTGGTGGGTACACCCCGATCTAGTAGATATGGAACATGTTAGTAAAATGATAGCAAATGATGACAGTATTAAATATTTTGAACATTACCTATTTAATTCGTAAATATAAGCATGCGGGAGTAGCTCAGTGGTAGAGCCCTTGCTTGCCAAGCAAGATGTCGCGAGTTCGAATCTCGTCTCCCGCTCCATTTTAAAGGAACATCCATGTCTCTGAGATTAAACAAAGAAAAAAATGTAATTGGCGGAGTCTGCGCAGGACTAGCTGATGCTACAGGCATGGAAACATGGGCGTGGCGTTTGCTGTTTACCCTAGCGTTTTTCTTTGGTCCCGGACTATTAATCTATTTGCTGATGTGGATCTTTGTGCCTAAGCAAGCGTAACCATCCACTTACGGTCCAGTCCATCACGCACAGGTTGTTTACGATTAATAGCTTGCACCAGAGCAGCAGTGCTAATTTCATTGTCCTTAGCCCATTGACGTAGTTGAGCTATGCCAACTACTTTAGGCGCAAGATTAGATCCCACTTTCTGAACAGTGTACTTGCCGGGCTTTAGTCCTCGACTGTGTCTATCCTGTTTGCGATAAACATCAAGTGGCGGTTGTCCCGGTAATCTGAAACGCCAACCTCTAATAGGACGACCAAATACTGCATCAAGTGGATTCAGTAATAATCGTAGCAAGCTCATGTTAATGCCGTTTGCTGCTGCCCATCGAGGGATATCGTCCACACGCTCTTCTTGATCCGGAGTATCTCTGCGACTGACAAATACGGTTGTGGGCATGTTGAACGCCGCTGCGGGTTCTAGCGGTTTATAACCTTCAAATAGTTCATGTAGCTGCACGTCTGGCCCCTTTATACGCTACCAGACCTAGAGCGTAGTTATCGTTATTGTATATCTTTAGCATGCGACTGTTAGTGATTAATCGACGCATGCTTTCGTTGGTTTCTACGGGAATTTCGTAAGTATCTAGACCAATTTTATTCTGAGATTTTTTAATCGCACCTAGTTTATCTAGTTCTTTCTCTACGCGAGCAGTTACTTCCTGAGGGAAGATATACAGCACTGCCCGTACAGTAACACCTGGTTTATTGTGCAAACTAACCCACATACGTTGTCCACCCAGAGTTTGTATGTCGTCGCTGCGTATTACTTTAAAAGTATCCAACATAATAGCGTACATGCCTGCAGCAACGCCTTCACCACGATGTTTTTTGTGTACGTAGACGTTTAGTACTCTTGCGCCAGTATTTGCATGCTTGCCTGGCTCAATAAAAATTATACGTCCTGTAACTGTTTTTTTATCCTGAGAATAGGTGTGTAACGTATCTTTATTAAAGAAATACCATAAGTCACGCCACTTCTTAGCCTTGCCAGCATCCGTCATTGCTGATTGTAGTTCTTCGTCCATGCCACGTTCGCCATACGCGCTCAGAGGTATGCTTTCAATTTCTTGAACGGGCTCTATTAATTCTAGCAGTCGCATGATGTATTTAGTTTTGATGTTGCAATCAAACAAAAAGGGCGTTACTGCCCTTTCTGCTTCTTTGCTAAGGTGTATTATCTCTTTTTACGAGATTCGGTTAGCGTCTTCTTTTGCTTTTTCTTGTTCTCGGCAATTAGCTGTTCGTATTGAGCAATCTTGCGTTCGATCATCAGCATCTTACGGCGCTTGGCTTCTGCAAGACCGTACTTACTGACAGTTTTCTTATCAGTTGGGCCAACTCCAACTGGACCGGTGTGATACTTCTTGATCTTGGCCTGTAACCAATTGATTAGATCCTTACCAACGCCCTTCTCGTAGATCCATTCCGCATTGTCATCCCACAATGCATTGAGACCTGAGAGCAATTCCTGGCTGCTCTTGGCAGGAGTAATTGATGGTGCTGGAGCCGGTGTTGCATCCTGACCGCCATCCTGTGGCTTAGTGTCACCAGGATTAGGTGTTGGCTTAGGTTCTACCTCACCGGGCTTAGGCTCTTTATCGCCAGGTGTAGGTGTTGGCGGAGGAGTTGGTGTTGGTTTTGGTGTAGGTGTAGGTGTAGGTGTAGGTGTAGGTGTAGGTGTAGGTGTAGGTGTAGGTGTAGGTGTAGGTGTTGGTGGAACATCGTCTTTGTTAACTTCGTCCGGAATACCAACTTCCTTAAACGCACGATCAACCAGACCACTCTTAACGCCCATCTTCTTGAGGAAGTCGACGACAACTTGTTTGTCTACTGGGCCGTCTGTTGGATTCTCGCCGCGGTTTCTACGCCACCACAAGTCCAACTTGTCTGTTGTGATCTTGTTCTTGGAAGTGTTCCATCCAGCCTTAACTGCATCCCAAATACCTTCGTCTAGTTCATCCTTATACTTTTCAACAGTTTCCATTACCTGCTGTACACCATATGGTGTTAGGTATACTGCGCTCTTTAGTGGCATCTTCATACTTTCTTGGATTGCAAAAGTAGTGCAAATCTTGTCCCAGTCTACGCTTTCTTTAATACCGTAGCGACTTGGAGTATATTGACCGCTTGCGACCTTAGCAGCAGTGTCGGACGCAGTTCCCACTCCACCTTGATATACAGCATTTCCTGTTGCACTTGGTATATTGACAATCTCACCAAGCCCCAAATCATTAGGATTGGTTATTTGTGGGTTTGCTTGCACTAGATCCTTAACACTAACGTCCATCTTCTGAGCAATCTGACTTAGTGTATCGCCCTTAGCTGCTGCAACAGTTTGAGTGGCTGTATCTACACCAGTTGGAGCTGGTGTTGCTGCCGGCTGCGCTGATGCAGTTTGTCCGGCACCAGTATCTGTGGCAGTCTGCCCACCTTGTACACCCTGGATGATTGAACCAACGCCGTATGTAACTGCGCCTGCCTTGAAGCCCTTCCATAGTGCGCTACTAGCACGATCACCCATTAGCATGCGGTCCAGTGTTCTTAGTCCGCCTGCCACGCCTGCAACTGCACCTAGGCCTAGTCCGCCGCCCATTGCTGCTGCCGCAGTTAGACCTGCAATAACAACACCCTGCATGACGGGATGCTTATCACCAAACTTTCTATATGCTGCGATTGCCTTGGTTAGCTTTCCGTCTGGTCCTGACTTTGCAGAGATTTGCTTTTGTAGCTTGTCTACTGTAACGTCAAATCCGCTTACTGGGCCACTTTGTGCAATCTTACTCTTGAGCTTTTGCCACGCGCCCGAGATCTTGCCCATTAGTGTCTTGTTGCCACCTTCGCCTGCTGGTCCAATATCTGGATCACCACCAGGTAAGTCCACGTTCCAACCCTTTTCTGCACCCTTGGATACTGCTGCAAACAGCTTCTGTATCTGATCCTGTGTCAGTTGGGCTTCGGAAATCATGCGTCCAATATCATGAAACTCATTGTAGATTTCTTCTGTTAGCAGTCGATCCCTGAGATTCATGCCTTCGCATAGATCTTCTAACAATGCGCGTTTATCTTCTAATATTGTGCGTGAACTAATACTTCTTTTCATGGGAATAACCTCAAAATGTTATGTGTTTATTTAGTCCTGTAGTAAATACTCATGCCCTAAAGGCATTTAAAGGAGACGAATCATGGAAGCTCTAAAAGGCGCATTAAAGTCGAAGACAATTTGGTTAGGCGTAGTAGTTGCGGCTCTGTCAGCACTACAGGCCAGCTTGGGCGGACTATCCGCTGAACAGTTGGGAATGGCTGGCCCAATTCTGGGTGCAGTAATTGTATGGCTGCGTACACTCACTGACAAGCCACTAAGCGGCAAGTGAGTAACGGGGTCAGTGGGGCTAGTCCTTGCTGACCCTTTTCTTTTGATTGGAATAAATAAAATTAGTATTTGAGGATTTTGTTATGGCCAGTGAAGATATGAAGAAAATGTTAATGCTAGTAGAATCATGCTCTTGCGAACAATCGCAGGAACTTGATGAAGTTGATAGTATTAATAATTTTGCAGAGGAATTTGAGGAGACTTCTGTCCCCGAGGAAGTAGAAGAAGACTTTGACTTTGACGCATTCCTAGAAAGTATCCGTGAAATGACTGGCAGTCAGCTTGACGAACTAAAGCCCGACACTTATTTCAGCGCATCTGATGCTCGCAAAGCACAGAAGCTAGCTCAGGCAAAAAACATGGGTGTAGCCGATTATGCTGCGGATTCTGACACAGCTCCTGCTCCTGTTCGAGGTTTTAAAGCTGCACAAGACAGATTAAACAATACGGGCCTTCGTAGACAACAGGATCAGTTTAACTTTAACAGTCAAGTATCTGCAGTAAAGGACTTGTCACCTGCTACACAAAGAAAAATGGGGTTGACTCCAACCAAACAGTTTACAAAAGCCGATAGAAAAACAGTTACCGACATGAGACCACATCGTCCAACTGCACCTGCAGTAAAAGAAAGTGAGCCAACACAGGAAGACGCAGAGTTTCAGTCGTTTATGGAAACACTGAGCAACGTGCTGCGTCACAAGTAAGCCCAGCAGAAATGCACTATACAATAAAGGGGCTTTAACAGTCCCTTTATTTTTGACTAGCGTTAGTGTACAGTATAACTATTACAGCGTTGAGGGATCGTCTAGTCTGGTAGGACATTGGATTTTGATTCCAAGTACCTAGGTTCGAATCCTAGTCCCTCAGCCAAGGTTACGGAAGCGTGGTCGAGCGGTTTATGGCTCTAGTCTTGAAAACTAGCGACTGTCACAGGTCCGTAGGTTCGAATCCTACCGCTTCCGCCAATTTATCCCTGTGAATAAATACTAGGTTATGGGGGTAACGACAATGCAGGAGAATCTTCTTCAGGAAGTTGGAATCAATGCGGGGCTTATTGTGTCGGGATTATTTGGTTCGCTTCTAACCATTAAAAAAGGAGCTAATACGCATTTATACAGCATTGCTGTTAGTATTGCCACCGGTATTGGCAGCGCCAATTATATAACCCCAATTGTAGTTGATACTTTAAATATTAGTAATCAAAATCTTACTTTTGGTATTGCATTCATACTGGGTTTTCTTGGGTTAACTGGTATTGAATATGCCATTAAAAAATTCATACCCGATGCTGCAGAGGAAATAATTCCTAATAGGCGTAAGCTAACTAGAAAGAAACCCATAGCTCGAAAAAAGACTGTGCGAAAAAGATAAGGAGTAGACAATGGAATTCATGTACCTGTTGAATATAGCGGCTAATATTGTTATTTGTCTGGCAATGACTGCGTTCTTTGTACTGCTGTTTGGTAACGGTAACAGCATTATTTACAAATGGCCTGTACTACAACATTGGTCGCTTAAAATAGCACTGGTTTCCATTATTGCTACTTCAGCATGGAACGCTATGAATACCATTTACTATGATATGATACCACGTCACGGCATGATCATTGATACAGTAAAAGCTCCTCCTGGCGAGATATTACTTAACATAGGATTGGCTGCACTGTTTGTATGGATTGTGATATTCCACAAGTATCATTTTTTAAGCAAGGCCCCACCTAAGACTGCTGCTAAGAAGACCAAGAAGAAGGTTGCTCGCCGCATCACCAAGTAGCAATGATTAGGTTTTTAGTTGTAGCCGTACTGTGTGCAGCAGTATATCCCGCTGTGACTTATAGCCAGGTCAGTGGCATTATTAATCGTCCACCAGTTGCGCCACCTGCAGCTCCAGTACCACGACGCAGAACAGAAACTGTAACCATTGTACGTTGGTTACCGCCTATTGTGGAAACAGTTCCCACCGAGACAAAACCTCGACCACGCACTGCTACAGCCACACCAACGGATCCAGATCAACCCATAGTAACATTTGATACACGCCCACCTGAAGAACTCATACGCGAAGCACGACAAGTATTAACCAGCAGAGAAGGTCCCTACACTGTAGCAATCAATAATCTACGTTCGTTCATTCTCACACAGCCACCAGCCACCGCACGAGAAGCACACGAACTATTGGGGTATGCATACGAAAAGTCCAAACTGTATGACAAAGCCAAAGTAGAATACGCACTGTACTTAAAGTTATATGATGTGAAAACTGACGACCGTGTGCGAGTACAGCAGCGTTTAATGGCATTGGAAATAATTGAGCCCACGGAAACAGCAAACAACTTTAAGGAACGCGCACCACGACAAGGCGACAGCTTTGAACTATCAGGGTCCGCTAGTGAATATCTATACTTTGGTGCAACCAGTAACAGTGCAGGTATCATACAGTGGAACACTTCTCAGATAAGCAGCTTAACTGGACTGCAACTGGATGCCAAACGTCATCACAATCAATACATATGGAGCAGTCGTTTACGCTTTACCGCAGCAAGAGATCTACTAGAGAATAAAGATAACACTGCAAGACTTAACATTGCTTATGTAAACTTTGAAGATACATTCGTTAGATACAACATACGACTGGGTAGACAAAACCCCTCAGCTGGTGCCATTGGACGGTATGATGGAGTCAGTGCTTGGTACCGCACCGAAGACCAATACAAGTGGACGTTTGCAGCAGGTGTACCATATACCGGAGAAACTACTGCCACTAGACGCTTTGTGGGTGCGGGGTTTGAATGGCGACCATTTAACAATACCACTACTTCATTATACATCAATCGCAGCATAGCAGATGGATTTGTTGAACGCATGGCACTGGGTGCAGATGTAGAATACGGTGGTACTTCCACTACTGCACTGTTGAATACCGAATATGACTTTCAGTACAGCAAGTTTAACAAGGTTAACTTTCAGGGCATACACTACTTTAACGGCTACAACATATTTGCTAGCTACGAACGCCGGCGCAGTCCTATACCATACGCAGACGTTGCATTGGGCTTAGGTATACTGGAACCCGAACGTCAAGTATACAATTCAGTGGGAGAATTATTAGCTAGGTCAGGATTGAATTCAAACGACATCTATCGTTATATTATCACCACCACACCCATAGCTAGTTCGCTAGTAGTAGGTGCGGGCTATACCATAGATAAAACATGGACGCTGACCGGTGATGCGCAAGTAACCAACTTGAGTACTACTCCGGGATTTACTATTTCGCCACAGTTTGATCCCGTGCCAGTAACTGTGGGCACACGCAACAACTATTCGCTAACACTACACTTGTCCGGCGAAAACGTTTGGGACTCTCACAACACAGTTGAATTTGTAGCCAATCGTACCATTGGTGAACGCCGCAGCTACTTTGTTACAGTGGCCAACAACTATAGATTTTGGGATACAAACAGCTTGTCTGCTACCTTACGCTATGACGACATAGCGCACACATCGCGCACAATTAGTGCAAACCTACGCATAATATACGCATTTGGCGAGCACGGCAAGCTGGAAGCACAGTATGCTAGATCCTTAATACTACGTCCATATGCTGTAACCATCTATCAAGTAAGTCCCGTATTCACCAATCAAACCTTTTACATTGGGTACCGTTACGACTTCTAAGTATAAATACTATCCTAACGGGGACCATTATCATGGCGAAATTAAAGAGTTTCTTTGCGTCTATTCTTATGGCTGTAATCGTGTTTGCAACTTATGCAATACCCACAGCAGTACTAACTACTTTTTCTCCGGACGCATCTGCTGCAGAATGCACCCTCTACGAAACCATTCACCCAAACTTTCCGCTAACTGGTGCGCACCTAAGCACAGGCAAGTGTTCAACCTGCGCCAGCTGTCACGCAGGTGGTAGATTTATTGGTACCCCTAAAGTTTGTGCAACTTGCCACAACGGTTCGCCAACAAGTGCAACTGTTGGACGCAGTACCAGCCACATTCCAATTGGAACTACAGACTGCGGTAGCTGCCACGCAACAGTGACATTTACATCAGGTGTAAACATGAACCACGCCTCTGTAAGTACACAGAGATGTGATAGTTGTCACAATAACGCATTTAGAACATATGGTGCACAAGGTAAGCCAAGTGACCACATTCCAACCACACAAGACTGCGGTGTATGCCACAAGAACACTGGACGTAACTGGGATAGTAGCTTTGCTGCAATTCACGCAGGCATCACAACCGGCTGTGTAACTTGCCATAATGGTACAACTGCCAAGGGCAAGATCAATGCTCCGGGCGGACACCCAATTACTAGCGATTCTTGTGAAACTTGCCATAGTGTAAACAGCAGCATCAGCTTCAAATGCACACAGCTCATTAACGATCCACGCATTCAGAAGATGTTGCAAGGCGAATTCTTTGCCATTAATTACCGCGCCACACGGAAGTTAATTTAAGGCAGGATGAAAACTAGCATAGTTGTAGTTACGGTTATGGCCGTAACTACAATCTTTATTGGATGGGTCATATCTCCCTACAGGCTCATTGACCCACACAACGGGTTAGGCTATATACTAGGTTGGACAGGTGCTAGCTTGATGGCACTGATGTTTTCTTATTCCATGCACAAAAGATTTGAATGGATGTGGAAGATTGGTAAAACTGCAGAATGGTTTAACATACATCAACTGTTGGGTATATTTGGACCCATTACTATTCTCTATCACAGCAATTATCATTTGGGCAGTCCCAACAGTAACATAGCACTATTCAGTATGTTGATAGTAGCAGCCAGTGGCATAATAGGTCGATACCTACGTAACCGCAAGGGCTTTGAACGATTGTTTTCCGCATGGCATGTGGGACACTTGCCTATTGTGTTTATCATGATCATATGCGTATTTGTGCATGTGATAACCGTACATGTTTACTAAATAATAGTATGGCAAACTTTAAACAATTAATATTAACATTCTTTGCAGCACTAGCTCTGGTTGCTTGCGGACCTAACAGCGACACCGGTAAGGTGGGCAAAGATGGTTACTACTTTGAAAAGGAAACATTTACACGCACAGAGTTCCCCATGAAGATAGTGTTAATGCCCAGTGCCGCTGCACTAAGTGCAGAGATTGCAAAACGCAATAATATACAAGGAACTATTACTCCTAAGAACGTTGCTGCGTTCAGTGTGCTGCGTAAAGATGATTTAACCTGCACCATATACATGGTTGATCCTAAGGTCAGTTACGAGCCCGAGTTCTTTGGTCATGAACTAGTACACTGCATCTATGGTGTGTGGCATCGTGAACCACAGCCAGGTAGAAATTAATACATTCTTTTAATTATTATACTAAATAGTAGTCGCTGCTGCTACTACTCTGAGGTGTCCCATGTCTAAATTACTTTTTATTCTCAAAAAGAGAGAAATGACTCTTGATGAAAATACCACATTACATCAAGATTATCATCCATACTTCCAATACTGTGTGTCAAGTGGTCTGCGTAATAGCGCAAGCTTTGTAGTAGACATGCTGAATCAAAATGGTACAGAAAGTAAACTAGTAGAAGTACCAGACAACAACGCAATTGATCGCGAAGTTAAAGCATACAAACCCACCCATGTGATCATTGAAGCATTTTGGGTAGTACCCGAGAAGTTTGCAGTACTACAACAACTGCATCCTCATGTGAAATGGATTGTTCGTAATCACAGCGAAATGCCATTCCTTGCAAGCGACGGAGTTGCGCTAGACTGGACTCTGAAGTATCTCACCTACAGAAATGTTTATATTGCCCCAAACAGTGTAAAGGCGTATAACGATACTTGTAAAATTGTAGCATCAGCATATGGACGCAAGCATCCAATTTGCAAGCGAGTCATTTACTTGCCTAATTTCTACAATATCAAACAAAACGTAGTAACCCGCAAACCAATTGTTGACACTATTAACGTAGGTTGCTTTGGTGCAATTCGTCCCATGAAGAATCACTTGGTGCAAGCAATTGCCGCAATCAGTTACGCACAAAAGAATAATAAAAAGCTTCGCTTCCATATTAATGTGGCGCGTATCGAAAATCAGGGCAACAACGTACTAAAGAACCTACGCGGATTGTTTAATAATCTCGGGGACAATTACCAGCTAGTGGAGCATGGTTGGTTGCAGCACGACGACTTTTTGAAATTAATTGAAGAAATGGATATCGGACTACAGGCCAGTTTAACTGAAAGCTTTAATATTGTGGCAGCAGACTTTGTAAGCCGCGGTATTCCAATTGTTGTGTCCAATGAAATTGATTGGATGCCCAGCCATTTTTATTGCAAGCCAACCGATTCCGGTGATATTGAAAAGACTATGGAAAGTGTATTGTTTGGATTTGGTTTCCTAGGCAAGGCAGGATTCGCATTACGTTCACTAAACAAGTACAACAAGCGAAGCGAATACATTTGGCTACGTTACTTTGATTGGGGTGGAGACAAAGAAGACTAACCAAAATAGTCGTAGACATTTAAATTTATTCTGTTAAACTTATATCTGCGTTATATATTTTAGCTAGAATAGGAGAAACAAATGGCTAAGTCTAAGTTGATTGGTACCAAGGCGCCTGCAGTTGTACTGCGTACTCGTGTGAAGGACGAGGACGGGCTGTACGATTGGCAGGATATTAATACCCGGGATCTATTCAAGGATCGTCGTGTGGTACTGTTTGCACTACCCGGTGCGTTTACCCCAACCTGCAGCAATGAGCAGCTACCTGGTTTTGAACGTAATTACAAGACATTCCGCAAGCATGTGGATGAGGTTTACTGCCTCAGCGTTAACGATGCATTCACTATGAATGCTTGGGGCAAGGATCTCAAGATCAAGAATGTCAAGTTGCTACCAGACGGTTCCGATAAGTTTACAGACAAGATGGGAATGCTAGTTGCTAAGGACAATTTGGGCTTTGGTGTTCGCAGTTGGCGTTATGCAGTAGTAATCAACAATGGCATCATTGAAGCTGCATTTGTTGAGCCAGGTAAGAAGAACAATGCTGGTGATGACCCATACGTTGAAAGCACGCCTGAGAATGTACTTGCTTATCTTGCAACCCCAATTGTGGAAGAAGCATTTAGTCCCAAGACTGTGCGCAAGACTGCAGCTAAGAAGACTGCAGTTGTTACTACCGAACGGATTTTTGGAGTAGTTGCAGACGGAATTGGCGACTTCGAAGTTAAGTAACCAAACTAAGGCGCAGGGCTAATAACTCTGCGCCTTTTATTATGACCACTAAAAATGATGTTACCGGCGACCTAATTCAGACCAAGCATACTAGTAATGTTTATCGAGCAAATTGGGATAAGATTTTTAAGAAGAAAGCCGTTAAGTTTCGTAAGCCGAAGGCGGATAAAACTCAAGGTAATGATTCACCTTAGTTTCATGCATGTAGTGAATTTTTGGATTTGCATGTAAGACCCAGGATTCATACACTAAACGCACGTTTGGGTCTGTAGAATCTCCCGCTAAAGACAACGGGTCTGGTAAACGTCGGAGATGGTCCGACGTTGCCCACCAGAAATTACCCAACCAATGTGATTTAGTAGCAACTACATCGTGCGATTTTAAATAGGCCAAACATGTTTCCCATTTCCCCACTAGAAAATATTGCATGCATTTACGCCAATCATGAGTAGATGCAATATTCCTGTGAGATATACCTTTACTGTGTAGATATAGATAATTCCCTTCATATAAATGAGAATATCGCCATAATGCGTATAAGGTCTGACCTTCGTATAGATTTGGTTCGCTAACATCCCGAATATCAATTATTTCTACGTTGGGGAAATGACCGCTGATATATTCGGTCACTAAGTGAACGTAATTTCGACACATCAATGGCAACCATTGATTCTTAGGCATGGTGATGCACATTTTTATCTTGGCATGTTTGCCCAATAACGAACGCTCGATGAGTCCTAACTGTTCGTCTAATATCAAGGGAAATGTAAAACAATCATCGCCTGGCGGAATGTATAAATGGTAGAATACTGTAATCATAAAAATATATATCTAAGCTGTTGTATTCATACAAAATAAGTAATACAATAGATCAAAGGAGGAAATCATGAGTCAAGTATTGATTACAGACAGCGCGGGCATGCCCAAAGATTGGGTTTGTTACGAAGACGCTGTTTGCTACTATGCCAAGCACAAGGTGCTGTGGGAAGTAGGCGCAACTATCAAGACATTCTACGGTGGCATTAACGCATACGGTGAGCAAAGTTCCATTGACATCAGCTCGATCGTAGGTGTAACAGGGCCACTGTTTGGGGACAAGTTCTTAAATCGCGTAAACAATCAATTTACTGTGCGTGAAATCCTCTATGCTCGCGACCGTAACGTCTGTGCCTACTGCGGTGACGCATTTGGTGATCGAGAACTGACCATTGACCATATCATTCCCCGTAGCAAGGGTGGGCGACATTTTTGGAGCAACACCGTGAGCGCATGCAAGCCCTGTAACAGTGCTAAGGGCTGCAAGACTCCAGAAGAAGCCCGCATGCCCCTGCTCTACGTTCCCTATGCGCCCAGTGTATTTGAGAAAATGATCCTAAAAAATCGTAAAATTCTAGCAGATCAGATGGAATTCCTGCTTGCACGAGTCCCAAAAAACAGTCGTTTACATCGGGCTGCGTAAGTCATTGATTCTATTAGGAATTTAGTTCTTGCGTTTTGGACCCTTGACCCGTATAATATGCACATAGGGTTAGGGAAAGGAGCAGAACATGATCCAGGTGTATCACGGTGAGCAGCTCGTTGCTGAGGTCATGACCGACAAGCTCGATACTGCCTACTGCATGACGCAGAACATCATGGGTTCGTGGTCCAAGACGCGACTGGTGTTTGGCGAGAATAATGAGCTGGTTGAGAACGGTGACTTCCATCCTGAGGTGCAGGTCATGGCTCCGCTGCACGTTCACAACGGTCGCGAGTACGGCCTGCGCTCGACCATGGTAGGTGACGTCATGGTACGGGACGGCGTCAAGTACCGCGTGAAGTTTGTTGGCTTTGAACAGGTCTGAGGAGTAACGTATGCCTTGCTATAACGGTGATGACTCGTACGATCGTGGCTACAGCACTGCGTACAGTAATGAGTTTTAAATGGATTCTTGAAAAGATTTTCAATATTTTTTTGATTAGCATTATGTTGTTTTCTATTTTTCTGTTTATTGCACAATTTTTTGTTATATCAGAACTGGATAAGAGAGCTGATGCTTGCGTAAATGCTAATGGTATTTACATGGAAGTATATGGTGGCTATGAATGCATCAGTAAAGAGTCTCTTAAGACTGTGGAGGTGAAGTAATGGAACGCGATGACATCATCCGCATGGCACGAGAGGCTGGGTTTACCGAACCGAATCACCTAATGAATCCTTGGAGTGTATCCGATGAAGAACTTGAACGCTTTGCCGCCCTCGTCGCCGCTGCCGAGCGTGAGGCGTGTGCGAAGGTGTGTGACAGCATTGACACCTATGGCGACGGAGCAGAGTGCTGGACTGAATATGCCGCCAAACTTATCCGTGCAAAGGGGCAGTGATGCCTACCCTAACCGAATCGCAGTTGTACAATCTCATGACCAGCGGCAGTGGTGTGGACAAGACCGCATTACTGGTTGCAATCAACCGCACAATGGTGCTACACTTACATCGTGACCATGCATACGGGGTGCGACGCATTGCCCAAACGCTAGGTCTCAAGCAGAAACAGGTACAGGCAATTTTGGGAGAGCAGCAATGAGTCATTATATTGTTGAACGACTGTTGGAATTTGAAACCCGTCCCTCGCGTTGGGATACCTTGAGTTCCCATGCCTCACTGACCGAAGCCAACAACAAGCTGGCCTATGTCACGGAGATGTTGGCTGCAGTTCAGCAGTCCGAACGAACGATCCCGCGCCGCAGTTCGCCAAATGGACGCACGGTGGCCTATCGTGTGACGGAACGCCCATGAACGAATATCAAGACTTGATTGAGGCACTCAATCTAGCCATTCGCAATGTGAACAAGGCTATTGACATCGAACAGCGCATTAGCCATGATGCCCATAAGCATACGGCGCTTATGCAAGCGCGAGACCAACTTGAGACGTATCGCGAGGGTATGGTAGCACTACAGAAGCGCATGGAGGTTGTAGGTCGATGATTAAAGGAATTGTTAAACTTTCTGAACAGGCACAAGACTTTGCGGCAGTGCAACTCGCCACTGTAAATGCTGGCGGTCTCTCAGAATTTCATCAGTTGTATCGTGACAAGTTTGCTGAGTTGATTGTGCGGGAATGTGTTACAGTTGTAGCAGATGCGGTCGACCATCGTGAACCCGCCAGCACTTATGCAAGCAAGATTCAACAACACTTTGGAATTGAGTGATGAACCAACGAATTGCAAAACTCTACGACCGAGCACTGGCCGTTGACAGCAACGGTGATTATGTTGCAGGTGAACTGGATCCTGAAAAGTTTGCTGAGTTGATTATTCAAGAATGTGCCAACTATGCCTCCCGTAACTGGGAGCATGGGCACTTGCTAGCTCAGGACCTTAAAACTCATTTTGGATTTGAGTGATGAATCGTGAAGACATCATCCGCTGGGCGCGGGAGGCCGGCGACGTTGAAAAGGACAGCCGCGGGCGAGAGACCTTCAGCTTTGATTGCTATGGTGTAGAGCGTTTTGCTCAAATTGTCGCCGCTGCCGAGCGTAAGGCGTGTGCGCGGATTGCCAACTCCTACGGTGGCCCTAAGGAACCCATGATGGTGGGCACATACGAAGCAGGGTGGTTTAACGCTGCCGAGGCGATTGCGGCTGACATCCGTGCGAGGGGTGAGGCGTGAAAGCTCGAGTAGTACAGCATGGCAAACTGTATACAGTGGAGTGGCGGCGCGGGTTTGGTATTTTTGGTTGGTGGCAACTGTACCAAACCACTTGCAGTCTCGACCAAGCTTGTGTATACTTTGATCATCTCAAACAACTAGACGGTTCTCACGAACCTAAACCTATTCTAGTTCACTACTAAGGTATATCATGAAGTACAAGAAGAACTCCTACGTTATTGCCTACAAGCGCAGCGATGGCGACCTTGAACCATTGGCTGCACTGCACAACAATGGTGGAAGATTTGACCCAGTAGAATTTGACCATTTGGTCAACATCCTAAAGGACGAGCTGGAAAATAGCCTAAGCGAAAAGCTGTCCGTAATTCACCTGGAAATTCTCCCTGATATTTTGGAGCGGTAGCGTAAGTCATTGATTTTGCTAGAAAACTAAATTCCCAATAAAATCAACAACTTACGCAATCTGCTGAAAAATTGGTAAAATTTTGGTTGCAAGCAGCTCTACTTGACCCTATAATATGCACATAGGGTTAGGGAAAGGAGCAGAGCATGCAGATCAAAACGTGGCTTGAATACTCCGAAGAGCTCCGCATTGTGAGCGTCGAGCTCTACTACCAGCACCAGAACATTTGCCCCAGCTGCGACGGCTGCGGTGACCACGGCTACGATGAAACGGGCTGCCCTTACGTTTGCTACGGTTGTGGCGGCACGGGTAAGTACTTCCAAGGGAGCAAGTAATATGACTCAGTACACCTTCGACGCTCACATTGTCAGCGACCTGCACAAGGACGCCCACGGCTATCGCCCTCGCGAATACTTTTGGTCCGAGTGGCATGCTGCCGACGACGCGGGCAAGCAGCGTATTTGGGACGAGCTGATCGAAGACCTTGGTCACTCCAACCGCGAGGAAGAGGCCGCGCACCAAGCAGCGATCGCTGCCACCGAAGCACGTATTCAGAAAATCCTGGATACTGTAGCCGGCGCCACTCGTGCGGACGCTATCCGCTTCCTGGACGACGCGCACGAAACCCTTGGCGACATCAGCTACCTCGAGTTCCATCTTGGTGTGCCCTACGGTTACCTCAGCGGTGTTAAGCCTGGATTTCTCCTTGGTCCTGTGTTGGTCTGAGGCGTAAATACCATATGGAAAAGGACTACAACGCAATGACCGATCTGGAACTGTACGAGGAACTGGATCAGGATAATGATACTGGTTTCCGTACCGAAGACTTGGTTAGGATTGTGCGGGCAGCAAACGATCCCGCCGCATGGGGCGAGTCCATGACTGGTGAACAGCTTCTGCAGGAACTGCTAAAGTCCGTACAGGCAATGCCTGGCTGCGAACAAATTGCAGAGGAAATGGCTCAGCAGATTGCACAGATGAATTTTACCAAACACTAATAAATATCTCACAAGGAACATCATATGAAGCTGAAAGAAGTCAACAACTATTACAACAATCTCTCCGACAAAGCTCTTCTCGAGCACGTGGAACAGCACAACGATACTGGCTTCTGTAGCGAAGATGTAGCACAGGTTATTCGTATGGCGAACGACCCCGCAGAGTGGAGCAAGCCCGTGCTGGCGGAAGATTATGTGAAGATGTTGGAAGCTCGTATTGCAGCACGGAAGAAGGCTGACCCAAACTAATGGCATTACTCGTAAAACAATCCTCACGATTTGACGAATATCTAGAAAATCAACGCCCACGTTTTGATTTTCTAGATGAAAAATTGTTGGATTTTCTAAAAAAGAAAATAGATTTTTATAATCAGAATCCGTCAGGAATAATTCCTTCAGTTAGCAGTTATGACAAAGCATTTAGCTCGGGTGGTCCGTTGCGGGGTGCAGTACAGGGAGAAAATTTACGTCACATGCACCTAGCAGGTGATGTTAATTTGGTTTATAGTATTGTACAAAGCGGTGATGATAAGACCATAAAACTCTATAGCATATTTTCGCATAAAGAATTAGGCACAGATTCTGGGCAGTCTGGCAAACTGCACCACGACGCTGGTATAGTTAAAACTTTGGCAAATCTGAGCGCCGGTACCTGGACTGATTTCTCTATGGGAACCGACGCCCCAGAAGTCCCTACAGAAAAAATTGATAAAATTTCTGTATTTGATAAGAAAATAGATCCTAAAATATTGAGTACCCTATTAATTAAAATGGGATTAAAAATTCCCGATAGTACTCCTATTAGAAATCAACTCAGTTTATTCCTCAGAGAGCCTAACTTTAAGGAAAAGTTGGTTGATTACAATAATGCAAACCCAATTGGATTAATTGATGTGAACGGTGAGCTATATCTTAAAGACCATAATGATGCCCACCTGCTGTTCCTACTAAAGCGTATTGGTAAATCTAATGTGGCTGCCATAGTTTCTGGCGACCGTCGTAAGGATGATAACCCGGTCAAACAAGACCAGCGTAACCCTGTAAGCGAGGAAGACGATTCCAACATATCCTGGGAAGAAATTTTAAACAAGTACCTATGATTTTTGGCGTAGACCAAATGCTTCGTTAAATATTAATGCAGCAGCGATGCTGCATTTTTTATTACAAGAGGTATATTATGAAGAAGATTATTTTTGCAACACTATTGGCCGCAGCAATGGGAACAGCCCAAGCTGCAGACGTTGGCGTTAATGCCGGTTGGGATAATGCTGGTCGCAAGGGTGATAGCACATTGGGCGTAAGTGCCAGCCTACCACTACACGGACCATACGGTGTCGCAGTAGAGTTGGACAAGCGTTCCGAGGTTAACCGTTATGGCGTACTTGGTACCTATGACGTTGCTAAGGTATTGGGTGCAAGCGTTGTAGCCAAAGCAGGTCTAGCTATGGTTGATCCAGACCGTGGCAATAACGTAACATTGGTCCAGGTTGGTGTTGGCGCAACACTACCACTAGTGGACAAGCTGTCGCTAACCGCTGATTACCGTTACCAAATTGGTGAAGGTAGTTGGGATGGTAGCCGCGTGTTTGCGGGCGTAGTCTACAAGTTCTAATCCAACTTGTACCTTAGGAAAAGGCGCATCTTGCGCCTTTTCTTTTGACTTGTGCATCTACTTCATGTATAATACACGCATGTTCATTACTACGAGTACAGTATGCTAGGCAAGATTGGTTTTGCATGTAAGTGGGTAGACGACTCACTAGAAACGGTTCCAGAACTAAACAACCGTAGCACCACTGTGGCTTGGCTTAATCGCCAAACTCGTGAGGTAGCCGAACAGCGACTATGGGACATCATGGTCCATAATATTGACGCAGCATATAACCTTGTAGCTCGTGTGGGGATATTAGATGAGCAACTTCGAATGGTTCGTTTGGGTAGCGACATACTGCCTGTTTTTACTGAGCCTAGTTGGCGTTACTTTTGGCAACGTAGCGACGTTCGTGCTTATGCGGAAAAGCATCTTGAGCCAGTGGGAAACCTTGCTCGCAGTACTGGGGTTCGTACTTCTTTTCATCCTGGCCAGTTCACTGTACTCGCTAGTGAGCGTGATGATGTGGTCGAAAGGAGTATAGAAGAATTTGAATACCATGCTACTCTAGCACGTTGGATGGGGTATGGTAAAACGTTTCAGGACTTCAAGATCAACGTGCATATTGCCGGACGGCGTGGCGCACAGGGCATTCGTGACGTGTACCCTCGCCTAAGTCCCGAAGCTCGCAACACTATTACTATCGAAAATGAGGAGATGACATATGGGCTCGATGATTGTCTTAGTTTGGGCAATTTGGTCCCTATTGTGCTTGACATACATCATAATTGGATACGTGACGCAGAGTACATCCTACCCTCCGATAGTTGCGTTTCACGTGTGGTGGATAGCTGGCGTGGCGTTAGGCCTGTTATCCATTATAGCGTATCTCGTGAGGACGTTCTAGTAGACCATTGTGCCGAGACCTTGCCTGACCATAAGCTGCTACTAGAGCTAGGGCACAAAAAGCAGAAGCTGCGGGCGCACAGTGACTTCTACTGGAACCGTGCTGTTAACACGTGGGCACTAGAACACTTGTCCTGGGCAGACATGATGTGTGAAAGCAAGGCTAAGAATCAAGCCAGCAGGCGCCTCTACGAGCAACTAAATAGTATGCGTAAGCCCCTGCAAGAGACACAACATGCACCCAACCACGCACTATAGATCCGTATTCATCTCGGACATTCACCTTGGTACAAAAGGTTGTAAAGCCGATGCTTTATGCGATTTCCTCAAGCACACCACCTGTGATAATCTTTTCCTGGTAGGAGATATCATTGATGGTTGGCGACTAAGCCGCAAGGTCTATTGGCCACAGAGTCATACCAATGTGGTGCGTCGTATACTGACCGCAGCCAAACGTGACACGCATGTCGTCTACATTGTGGGCAACCATGACGAAGCACTGCGCGAGACACTGCAATATGATCTCAGCTTTGGCAATATTGAAATCAAAAATCATCATCGCCATCACGGACTAGATGGTAAGCAGTATATTGTGATACATGGCGACATGTTTGACACGGCACTACGCGGACATCTCAAGTTTCTCTATCACCTAGGCGATTTTGCATACGGTATACTGCTAGACATTAACAATGCACTAGCATGGGCACGCCGTAAGATGGGGCTAAAGTATTGGAGCTTGAGTGCATATCTCAAGCACAAGACCAAGGAAGCAGTCAGCTTTATGAGTGACTTTGAGGATTTGATTGCGGGCTACTGCAAGAACAAACATGCAGATGGCATTATCTGCGGACACATACACAAGGCAGTTATCAAAGATATCAACGGCATTACTTACATGAATGACGGGGATTGGGTTGAAAGCTGCACTGCACTAGTCGAGCACACCGACGGACGATGGGAGTTAATATATTGGAACGACGTACAAAAATCGTAATAGTCACTGACGCTTGGTACCCACAGGTAAACGGCGTTGTAACCACTTACAAGAACATTATCGAGAACTTGCCACCTAATTATGATGTAGAACTGATTGAACCTAGTCAGTTTAAAACTGTTAAGTTTCCTTTCTACAAGGAAGTTAGCCTTGCACTAGTACGTCGTATGACCATGTATCGGCTGCTGCGCAATCTCATACTACGATTACAAGCAGATAGTAGCATCATTCGTTTCCATATTGCCACCGAGGGCCCGCTAGGATACCAAGCTAGGCAAGTGCTTACGGATTTAGGCATACAGTATACCACAGCATATCATACCAAGTTTCCTGAATTTGCTAAAGCTATGTGGGGTATTCCTACGAGTTGGACACAGTGGTACTTTGACTGGTTCCATCGCGATTCAAAGTTGGTGATCACCTCCTCCAAATCTAGCTCTAACGAAAACCCCAATTGGCACAGCGCCGTAATGGAGAAGGGGTACGATGAGCATTTTAGATTGTATCATAAGATAGAACAGCCCTTTAAGACCTTGCTGTATGTGGGGCGTGTTAGTAAGGAAAAGAACATTGAGGAATTCTGCAAACTCTACATTCCAGGTGTAGAGCTGCACAAGGTAGTAGTGGGTAACGGACCCGAGCGTAAGCGTCTTAAAAAGAAGTATCCCGATATTGACTTTGCGGGTTACAAGTTTGGGGACGAACTAGCCAGCTATTACAAGGCTGCAGACGTGTTTGTATTCCCCAGTTGCACCGACACCTACGGCATTGTGATACTGGAAGCTATGGCATGCGGTACTCCTGTTGCTGCGTTCAACGTCACGGGTCCACGAGATCAAATTGTAAACGGAGTCAACGGTTACATGAACAGCGATCTGGCCTATGCTGTAACTAAGTGTTTTGAGATTCCCCGTGCGCAGGTACACAACACAGTGAAGAACATATCCTGGTGCAATTCTGCCCAGCAGTTTGTAAAATATGTGGATTAGATAAATCCCAAATACTCCTAGTTGCACTAAATAAAAATAATGAGCAACTGGGAATCAAAATACAAAGCACTACTAGAGGACAAAGAACAACTAGTTCAAGAGCCTCTGAGCTATTCACGTGACGATCTGGATCCTGTTCTAAGCAAACAGAATCTAGATTTTCACTATGGGAAATTGGCACGGGCCTATGTGGACCGTTACAACCGGGGCGAAGGAGATCCAGACTTTAACAAGGCAGGTGCATTTCTACATAACATCTTCTTCGCCCAATTCCAACCGCCCCGCCGCTCAAACAAGCCCAGTGATAATGCACTGGCTTTCATCGAACGACATTTCAAGTCCTATGACGAATTTCAGGACGAAGTGAGTAAGGTTGCCATGGGTATCCAAGGATCCGGGTGGGTCTACTTGGCTAAGAATGGCACAATTAAAACCATCAAGAATCATCAAATCAAAAATGATATTGTACTGCTAATAGACTGGTGGGAGCATGCGTGGTATACAGACTACGGTCCCGATAAGGCAGGTTATTTAAAAAAGATTTGGCAGATCATTGACTGGAGCAAAATAACAGCCAAATTGGCCTAGGAGTATATATGTTAAATGATTTACAAACATGGTTTTTTTGGGATGCAACAACACTATCAACACTAGTGATTGTGGGTGTTACTGTAGTTTCACTAGTGGTATTCTACGCTCTACTAAGGAAGAAAGACAAGGCACCTGAATCAGATCCATACGAAGAATTCCTAGCAGAAGAATTTAAACTAACACTAGCCGTCAAGCCAGCAGAATTCCTAGAGCTTCCGCAAGAACCTAAAGTTATGGTGTTTGAAGAATCTATAGAAAAGAAGCCCGCAGCTAAAAAGCCAGCCAAGAAGAAAGCAGCCAAAAAGGCAGCAAAGAAAAAGGTTGCAAAAGCTAAAGTGACAAGTGCCAAATAAGGCAAAATATAATGGCTAATCAGGTTAAGATTTATTCCTCTCAACTACGACCCGATAGCATTATTAATTTAGATCAGCCCTGCCATTACGAGGACTTTCACGAATTGCCGGGCTATCTTTACAATACTGTCGAAACGTTTGATCAAATTAACGAACGATATCTTTACTACATTGACATACTAACGGGACATTGGTCCCGTTTGTTGGAGCATATTGAAAAATGGGGTATCATTTATCCCATTGTAGTTAACACTGGTCTTCCTAAGAATCGAGCGTTATCTTCTATTCCCTTAAGTTATCGAGCAACACCCAGCAAATTCTGGACCGTATGCGAAGACCAGGGCGGCTTGCGTATACTTGCAGCCAAGAAGCTAGGGCTCAGAGTACCTGCCATTGTTAACGACCACACGGGAATGTATAATAATAAAGCTCAGATCACCATGCGGGAATTGGCATCAAGAACCGAAGGCATCAAGCAGATATACCTATCCCCGCGCACGGGATTAAAAATTGGCGAATTTCCCCGCATACATTTGGATATTAGTGATGAAGAATACCTACATTGCAAGCACGAAGCGGTAGAATTAACTATATCAGAATATAAGAGCTGGGGCAGCACTCTATTACTACAGGAAAGAATAAATACTCTACAGAGGATAGAGTATGACCATATCACTACAACAAGTTAATATAAGTACGCCAAATGATGGCCTAGGCGATACATTATATGCTGCATTTTTCAAATGCAACGATAATTTTACAGCAATAGAAGGTGCTGTTAATACCAGTTTCCAACTATCCAGCGATACAAATCCAACACTAGGCAATGACTTGTATGTAGCAGGGCATGCTATCCGCAGCGCGTCAAACGGCAATATTAGCATTATCCCCGACGGTACTGGCAACTTAATACTTGATGAATTATCAGTTAACGGTACGGTAATAACCGGTACAAATATCAGTTTAACCACATCTGGAACTGGTGTTACTAATATCAACGCACTCAACGCAACTGGCGGTACAATCAATGGCGTAGTCATTGGTGGAACTAATCCGCAACAGGGTACATTTGGTAGCTTGTTATGCAATGGTCTCACTCCTAATACAGATGCTGCATATTCTGCAGGTACTGCTCTTAAGCGTTGGACCGACGTACAGACATTAATTGTTTCGGGTTCTAAAGTAGTACTAACTGATCCTGAAACTATTGCTGCACCTGCTAATATCAATCTCAACCGCTCCTACACCATGATCAGCAGTGTAGACGGAGCATTTGACGCTACTCTACCTGACGGCGTAGAAGGTCAATTATTGGTAATGACTATGATAGTAGACGGGGGCGATGTTCGAGTATACGTAACCAACAAGTTAGGATTTAGTAGCCACGTGTTGTTTAATGCGGTTGCAGATTCTGCTACCTTAATTTTTACGGGAAGCGCATGGATCGTAACTGCACTTAGCGGGGCAACAGTAGTCTAAGATGTCTTATCCAATTTGGATTACCAACGCATCCTTAGGAACTGTTACATCCGGTGATGAAGCAGTATCGTACACGATTACGGCCAGCGACAGTACATCTATTACAGTAATTGATAACGAGATACCCAACTCATCTATTGCAAAAACCGCAACCACTATTGTTGTGACATTTGATGCGCCAAATGTCACTGCTAGCACTGTGTACAAAATCATTATACGTGCGCAAAACGCCACTGGTGTAACTGATCGTACATTTACACTGACCGTAGCTGCAGCGCCAGGTATTAGTTGGACACAGGATACAATACTGCCCGGATGGGTTGCCGGTACACGTCGCGAATTAGCATTCACTGCATCCTGGATTAAACCATTAGAATTTGTACTGCTGAATGGTTCTTTACCACAGGGTGTATTTCTAGATGCAACAGGTAAACTATATGGTATTGCCGGGGCTAATCTTGTAGCCACGTCGACTACCAGTGATAATTGGGATGTTAGTAATAGCACATTTTTCTATACCGGAGTAAGCGAGTTTACCATACGTGCCCGTAGTATAGAACAAAAAAATACATATGTAGATAAAACGTTCACGCTGTATACACTTGATACACAAGGATTAGATGCTAGTAGTACTGACATTACTGCAGATACCACAATTATATCTGCAGATGCAAGTTCATCCTTGCCTATCGTACTGCTAACCTCATCCAACCTGGGCACATACAGACACAGTAATCAATTTCTCAAACAGTTACGAGCATGGAATCCTACTGGAGAAGATCTAGAATACTCTATAATGGGCGCGCAAAATGCCTATGACATGCAGGGATATGACGAAGGATCAATATTGGGGTACGACGGATATCAAGCAACTACTGCCCCGTATCTACAAGTGGAACTACGCAATGGTTATGTTACTGGATTAATTCCTAACATTGCATATCAGGACCAATACAATAGTTTTTCCGTTGCAATTAAAAAAGTTGTAGCATCTGTTACTGTACAAGATACAATTACTCCTGAATTTAGTCTACGTGTAGTAGGCGGCGACGGAGTTGATTTCCAATTCTTAGATCCAATGGGCGTAGCAATCACAGACGCCGCAACATATCGATACAACATACGAAAGGGTGAGGTTAGCGATCTGGCAATCAATTGCTACATGGTTCAGAATTCGTCTACGCCGTTGTTCTTTGAGTTATATGAAGGCAATCTCCCACCTGGACTAACACTAACACCCAGGGGCTATCTCAGTGGTAAGGTAGTTTGGGCCACAGCCGAAGGTGTTTACTCGTTCTCTGTTAAGGTATATAACCCATCACAAGATTATGCGGATCTGTCTCCGTTAACTACACAGATACAAAACTTTGAAATAGAAGTATTACCGTTTGTGGCAAACAGCGGCGAAGTTGCGCAAGCGTTTAACATGTACTACCGAGCATATATGGCCAACAGTCAACGTACTGTGTGGAGGAACTTGGTAACCGACCAACGTATATTCAATAATTCGATCGTGTATCGCAGCGAGGATAGTGAATATGGTAGAAGTTTGGAATGTGAGTTCCTAGCATTTGTGGGTATTGCAGAATCGGACGCAGAACAGTTTGCAGATGCAGTGAGCCAAAACTGGGATCTAAAGCGTTTCCGTTTGGGCAACGTGCATTATGCCACAGTTAAGGATCGCTTGGGCAATCATGTATGCGATACAGTTTATGTGGACATCATTGATCCACAGCTAAACAGCGTAATGGAAGGCCCTCCACAAATTGTAGCTATTCCGTCTACTGATGATTTGTATTCTAGCATACAGGAAATTTATCCGGCTACTCTACAAAATCAATTGGCTCGACTGCAAGATGGTCCGGGACAAGCAACAGACAGTTTACTGCCACAGTGGATGACCAGTCCCCAATTAGATGGTCGTCCATTAGGTTGGATCGCTGCAGCAGTGCTGTGCCATGTTAAGCCTGGAAATGGTACACAGGTACTGCGCAAAATTAAGACCAGTACGCACAAACTCAGCTACATCGACTTCCATGTAGATCGTATGATACTTAAGGGTGCGACAATATTGCCAACAATTACACTGTTCGACGAAGGCGGAACCTTGTTTGACTACACAACTTTTGATGCATCCATAACTGAAGATAAGTACATATACTTTAATACTGACGGAGCGATTTATGACATCAACAATTAGCACAAGTGGGATTAATGCCAATTACCCAGTTGCCGGCGTTGCAAACGACAGCCAAGGATTCAGAGACAATTTTCTAGCTATTAAGACACAGCTAGAAACTGCTGCAAGCGAAGTAACCATACTGCAAGATTACACTGCCAAGACCAATACTGACAACGGGTTTGCAGGTAACACACTACAGAACTATGTTTCGTTGCAGAATCTAACCAAGGGATATAACTTTAGTGCTAGTCTAGGTACTGGCACAGTTACTCTAAATTGGACGAACGGTGGATATCAGTACGCAACACTTAGCGGAACTAACGGCACTAGAACATTAGCATTTAGCAATTTTGGAACCGCAGGATCCGAAGCTAGAATGACTGTAGAACTTACCCTACCATCATCGGGTACATTCACAGTTGACTTTGACACCCCAGTCCAGGTCTATGATGGTGCAGTTACTACCACTGCTGCAAACTACATTTACATTTATGAGTTTGTAACAAGGGATGCGGGCACTACTATCTACTTGACTAACTTCAAAAAGTACGCAGCATAATTCATTATGTTTTATAATCCTTTGCTGGATAACTTAGATGCACTCACTGACCAACAGTTGGAGCAAAAACTAAACGAGTTGTCCAGAAAGTACGTAACATCGCAAAGTATAGGTAATTTTGGATTGCAAATGCAGTTGTCTGGAATTATTGAAGCTTATCGCAATGAAGTTATAAACAGAACCACTGCACGTTATGCCAAGCATGCTAGTCAGCAAAGCAAAAACGATCCTGATCCATTCTCGGTAATAGATATAAGCTAATGGAATTTTGTAAATTTCGAGCCAACTTTGTTGCGCTCACGGTAGTAGAAAATGCACTACTACCAAATAGTTTTGAAGTGAACGTCACTTTCACAGTGAACGATGCAAGTGCTCATGCGCAGAACATAGCGTTCCAACGTATCAAGCATTTCCTAAACAACGAGCTCAACTGCACAGTAATCATGCAGAAGACTAGTAGTATATTCAAGACCATGCAAAAGCTGCAGAACAAAATTGTAGTGTTGCCCGATGATGGCCCTGACTGGGTACTAAGTTGTGCGCTTGCATTTAAACTGAATGCTATCGCAGAAGGAAGATTTACCATCGAAGAAGTTGAAGTTAGCAGCAGTCTAGGTGACAACATCAGTTACTATGCTGAGTGGGGACGCAAAGAACTGCTAGCAGAAATTCTCAACGACCTGCCGGTTGCTGATCGTTGGTGGAACACACCCAACATCAACTTCAATCGTTTTCAAAAGTTTCCTACATGGAAGTCTATAGGACTTGATTGGCAGTTGACTAAATCCGATCAGGATGTTAAACTTAATAAAGTCATTCAGTTTACTCCTAAAGTGTTAAAAGGTGGAAGCAGTAACAACTAACCCAATCGGCGGCGACGAATTCGTCCATGTACTAATGCAAAATTGTGACCCCGCAATTGCATTAGATTGGATTACCAATGACCTACGTGAGCAACTAGAAGATAAGCTAGAGATCAATCAAGACTTGTTCCCCAGTTTGCCTCCACAACTAAGTTGGCAGGAGCGTATCGACGAATGGCTAATACCCCAGTCGTACAGAGAGTTGGACATAATCAGTCATTTGCTGACATTATCGCGTGACGAACATGACCTAGCGCGAGTACAATGGGAATTGAAAGAGTTTGAAAAACGTAAATTACTACCGGTGTTACAGACCATTAAGTATTTGGTTGATGTTATGCGAACACACAAGATCGTATGGGGTGTAGGGCGCGGCAGTAGTGTTAGTAGTCTAGTATTATTCCTATTAGGCGTACATAGAATTGATCCGATCAAGTGGAATTTGGATGCCAGTGAATTTTTTAAATAAGTATCCTTGAGGACACATACATGCCTAAGATTTATAGAACCATGCAAGGCGAACAAGTTGATATTGAAGCCTTGTTTAGAAAAAACGAATTAGCAGTTGCCGTGGGTAATATGCAAGCTAATGCTCGTGGAGATGAACTTGGCCCCGGTGGCTCTGTTGTTAAAACACGCGAACAAAAAGCGCGAGAATATTACCAACGCCAAAAGGCACTGAAGGCTCAAGCTGCTCCGCCCCCACCAGAAGAAAAACCCGATCCGCTCGAAGACCCCGAAGGAATAGAAGGATTAGAAGAATGAGCGATAAAGCAATAGTTCCAACAGTTACAGGTAAGCTGCGTCCAATCAAAGACCATATTCTTGTAACCGATATGGTCTTTGATCATAGATTTACGCAACACGGTATTTTGATACTAGACGATGACGGTAAGGATCGTGGCATTCGTCCGCGTTGGGCACGAATACATGCTCTTGGTCCCGAGCAAACTGATTTTGAAGTTGGACAATGGGTACTGATCGCACACGGTCGATGGACCAGAGGTGTAAAATATCTAGAGGACGGAGCAGACAAAGAAGTTATGATTCGTCGAGTAGACGTTAAAGATATTATGGCTGTACACGAAAGCGCACCATTGGATCACGAACTATGATTACTGTTGTTGTTCCTACAATGTGGAAGTTTGAACCATTTGCAGACTTTGTAGGAGATCTAGCAAATATTGATGTCATTGATGAAATTATCATTATCAATAATGACGTTAAGGCAATGCCAAATAATATCAACTTATCACATCCAAAAGTTAAACTAGCCAACGCAGCGCGCAATGTTTATGTAAATCCTGCATGGAACTTTGGGGTTAGAGTTAGTAAAAATGATAAGGTGTGTATCCTAAACGATGACGTTATTGTTGATCTTAAATTATTCTATAAAGTAGACAAGTTCTTAACTAAAGACATTGGTCTTGTGGGTCTGTGTCCAGGCAACCCAGCGTTTAATCAACCTCCATTCATTGACGGGAGTATTGATATTATACCCTGGACCAGACAACACACTTACGGGTTTGGCAGTTTATTCTTTGTGCATAAAGAAAATTGGAATGTTATTCCCGACGGATTAAACATTTACTTTGGAGATGATTGGGCATTTAATGCACAACTGATAATGAATCGAACGAACTATATAATTACCAATTGTTTCAGTTATTCCCCGTGGGCAACTACTACAAGACACGTAGCACATGGATTTATGGATATAGAATCTCCAATATATACACGGGCTTGCGAATCTATACGCAACGGATCCATAGTACTTCATTGACATAACACAATACAGACCGTATAATTGTAAAACAGTTTTCGTTCACTAGGAGTATACAATGACTAAGATTTTTGAATCGCCGGATGGTGGGGCTACCGTTTTTGCTCGTGAATTTGGGGATGCCAATCGCACACTAGTTAGCAAACCTACAAGTGCTACACCCACCACTATCCTAAATCGCTACAGCGAATTTGTACGCGAAGTAACCAGCTTGCCCAGCAAGGACCTTACTACGTTTATGGATAGGTTGGATGAGATTGATACCAATTACGAAGCCTATGGCGAGAATGGTGAGATGCAGCACGGTCCAGATATTAATGTATCCTTGTTGATTACTGCTGCGCTGGGATTGGGTAGCGAAAGCGGCGAATTCCAAGAGATCGTAAAGAAAATGCTGTTCCAGGGCAAGAATCTCAGTGCAGAGAATCACTATCATCTCAAGCGTGAGCTAGGTGATATCATGTGGTACTGGGTTAATGCTTGCCGCGCACTGTATCTCGATCCCAATGATGTTATTGCGGAAAATGTAAAGAAGTTGGAAGCACGTTATCCCGGTGGTAAATTTAATGTGTGGAGCAGCGAGAACCGTGCGGAGGGTGACCTGTGAGTAAGCAGTACATTGCGACCATTGTAGAAATACTTGACAACGGAGATGCTGTGCTGCAATTCCCACCCGAGTTGGTCAATGATCTAGGTTGGGATGAAGGCACGGAAGTTGAAATTCAAGTTGATGAAACTGGACGTATTGTAATCAAGCGAGTAGTGTGAATGAGTGTACTCAACAACCTATGGACTGAAAAGTATCGACCCAAGACAGTAGATGGGTATGTGTTCAGGGACCAGCGTCAGCGCGAGCAAATCGAAGGCTGGATTGCCACTAAGAACATCCCTCATCTACTACTAAGTGGTGCTGCGGGAACTGGCAAGACCACACTGGCTAAGATTCTAATTGAAGCCATTGGTGTTAATCCCTATGACATCAAGGAAATCAATGCCAGTCGCGAGAACAAGATTGATAACTTCCGTGATACCATTTACGGCTTTTGTCAGACCATGGCCTTAGGTGACCTTAAGGTGGTGCTGCTGGACGAGGCAGATTACATCACGCCGGCAGCACAAGCTATCTTACGTAACCTAATGGAAACCTTTGCGGACCACGTGAGGTTTATTCTTACTTGCAACTATCCTAACAAGATTATTCCCGCAATCCATAGTAGGTGTCAGGGCTTTCATATCGACAAGACAGACATGATGGAGTTCACAGCTCGTTGTGCCACTGTGTTGTTAGAAGAAGGTGTGGAGTTTGATTTAGATGAACTGGACAGTTATGTTCGTGTTACCTATCCAGACTTACGCAAGGCACTGAACAAGCTGCAGCAGAACAGCGGTGGTGGCAAACTTGCGTCGTTAGTTACGGACAATGACCGCACAGATGACTACAAGTTGAACATGGTACAGTTGTTCCGCACAGGCAAGATCCGTGAAGCTCGCAAGCTAATTTGCGGACAGGTTGCTACGGAAGAATACAACGAAGTATATCGTTGGCTGTATGACAACTTGGATCTATGGGGAGATGAAGAACGTCAGGATGGCGCATTGCTGGTGATCCGCAATGCACTGGTAAATCATGCACTGGTTGCTGATCCTGAAATCAATCTCAGTGCATGCCTAATTGAGTTGAGTCGCCTATGAAAAAGATTCTAGAAAAGCACGTTGGTCGACTGTACTACAAAAAGTACACGCACATGATTCAGATGGAGCATGTGCTGTTTCCAAAATACGAGATTAGGAGCTTCATGCGAGCGTATGGTCGCAAGGGCACTCTAACTTGGTCTGCTTACATGCAAACACGGTTTGCAGAGATGAAGGATAAAGTTAAACGTGGCGACATGGTAATTAGCTATCGTGGCGAGTTTGAACGAATGGAAACCTCTATCAACAGCTCGTGGCATACCCTAAAGCCTTTAGTTAGTGTTGCAGATATTGAATCTGCCGAGCGGCTTGTTGATTTTCTTCTACAGCATCGTGACACGTTTGACCTAGGTACTGCACGTATAGAGCATCGGCGTGTGAGTTTCTTTAGCAATACTAGTGCCTTGCAAGATGAAATGCTAAAGAACTTTCCTGAACTTGTTGTTTGTGTTGGCAAGCCTGTTAGCGATACACACAAGCAAGCACTGATCGAACATGCTGCAGAAGATTCAGTCATGCGCAAGATTGTGTGCAAGAAACGGCTAAAGAATGATCGCTATCGTTTTAGTATAGAACTCAAGCGTATGCGAGACCTAGCAGTTAACAATACTGGACTGTTGAGCATGATCAAGGATCTAGTGGAGCAAAATGCCTGCTTGCCTAACGCAAATCTCGAAAGCATTATTCAATTTGAACACGAAAGGATTGCTTCCACTAACCTGTGGGATCATATGTGGCGTGGTACTAGCAGGCTTTGGTTCGAAGATGATTCTAACCTTGGCCTGCTAATACTGGGTCTAGGCAACACGTATATTCGTTGTATCGAAGAATATCGCGTGGTTGCTTAGTTACTCGTCTCCGTATATCTGCAGGATTGCACGTACCGCAGGGTGACGTTCAATATCTGCGTGATCAAAACTTACAAATGACAAGTAGGGCGAAACATACATGCGGCTTCTTTCAATGAAGTCACGTAGTCCGTTATCGCGGATACGGTCTCCTTGATTGAGGTCGCCGGTTATGACCATTCTACTGTCATCGCCGATGCGTGTGAGCAGCATCTTCATCTGATTCACTGTGGCATTTTGCATTTCGTCTGCAATAATCCAAGCTCGTTTCATAGTGCGTCCACGCATAAAAGCTAGAGGACTGATTTCAATTTTACCGTGTTCCAAATAGTACTCAATCTGTTTGGTGCTCCAATAGTCTTGCAGTACGTCAAAGATAGGCTTAGTCCATGGCTCCATTTTTTCATTTAGGGTGCCAGGCAAAAAGCCGTGATCTTCTTCTACTGTTACTGCGGGGCGGGTGAGAACTATTTTGTCTACATCGCGGTTCATGAACGCTTTCACTGCTGCTTGAACAGCTAACAGTGTTTTGCCTGTGCCTGCTGGCCCCGAGGCAAATACTATGGTTTTATTCCAATCTTCAAGTAATTGTATGTAATATTGTTGGTTGGGGTTCCTTGCTTTAAGTTCAACCTTCTTTTTCTTTAGTTCGGGAACTAAGTGTAATAAGTTATCTTCGTATGCTACTGTTTGCTGTTTTCCAACAGCCTTTAGTCTTTTTCTCAAGGTTTATCTCCTCTAGTAGGGGCAGTTCGCCCTCAAAGTATTTACTCATGGCAGTCAAAAACAAGTTTAGTGATAGATTTGGTATAAATAAAACACTATGAGCAACCTGTCTAAGACTGTAGAACTGAAAGAACTCATTGAGAATATCAAGGGAATCTACGAAAGCACTAATCTGTTGGAGATCCTAACAGACTACGAGCGGGTGCTAGATAACCTAGACGTATATGCATACAAGAACTGGGGCAGGGGGGAGCTAGCAGAGGGGCCAATTAGCACACGCTATTGGGTAACCTGCAAGTTCATATGGCCTAAGAAAATGCCGCCGGATCCACTGTTTATCAAGCGCATGCAGAATAACGGGATTGACGTGTCTGTACATACAGGTGACCTCAATCGTCCAAAGCATGTAGAAAGCAGAGAAGATTTTAAACCAGGTACATTCTATCCCAAGTTGGTTAAACATCCAGTTTGGGTTGTTGAGATCAGCATACCCAAGCACCTAACCCAGGAAGTTGAAAAGGGTTATATGGACTTAGGCGGTGAGAAGATGGACTTGTCCGAATTAGATCAAGCATATGACGAAGATCTAGACAAGCAGGGTGCGGTTAATCAGGGAACGGAAGAAAACTTTAGTGGGTAGTTTATCAACAATGGATCTTGAAAAAATGGTTTCTGCACACATCGGAATTGATGTGTACTCTGCTAAGTCGGGCAGCGACGACGACGTTTGTGTGATTTCCTTTCGTGTACGGGGAGAATATGCTGCAAGAGACTTATCCAAGTTTTTAGAAAAAGAAGGTTCATGGATATTAGATTGCGACGTTAGTACTGGCGAAGATAATGCAGGCAAGTTCCTAGTATTTGCTGAAATTCGTCGCAACCGTCGCCTACATGAACGCATTATGGAAGTGTTGGATATCACTGAACGCTTAACTGGTACACTACGTTGGCAGTTCAATGTGGGCAAGAAGCTCACAGTACACCATGTTAAGCTATCCAATCTAGAGCAAAAGGTTGCTGCATCGCCAGAAGAATATTACGAACAACAAAATCAACACAAGAAAGAAAGCATGATGGAGTTTTTCAGTGATGCTCCTTTCAACACCGTTGTAGTAGAAGGTGATCAATTAAGCCTACAACAGTTTTTCCAACCTCACAAGATGCATTCCGCAATCAATTTTACACTAGTAAATGAAGCTCCATCAGAAGATTTGGAGGAAGGCAACGAACCAGCTATAAGTAACACAGCAGCAACATGGCTAGGTAAAATGCTAGGTCCAAATATTAACATACAAGAATCAGGATCAAATTTCCTGTTAACCAATTCCAAATCAAATCAAAAAATATTAGTCTCATTGAATGTCTAAAGAAGTAGTGTCCATAGACGGTGCAGTAACCGAATGCTTGCCCAATGCAACCTTTAGAGTTGCGGTTGTATTAGGCGAAAGCAACCATTCGATACTTGCACATTTAAGCGGTAAGATTCGTATTAATAACATAAATATTTTATGTGGGGATAGAGTAAAACTTGAAATGAGTCCCTATGATCTAACCAAGGGAAGGATCGTTTACCGATACAAGGATTAAATATGGCATTCACACATACAGTAATACCTATAAAGGGCAACAGAGTACAAGTTCGTTTTGAAAATGAACGAGGCGAAAGTTACACTCGCACCATGTACTTGCCCGAAGGTGGTGCAGATTCCCTAGAATTTTTAGAACAAGTTGATATGCAAAAATCCATACTAGAAGAGCGAATTACCAGAAGCATAATCTCTTCGGTCTCTCCTAGCTGATAATCGCAATGTCCACGGATGATCCTTGGAAAGTACTTAAGTTAAAGCCCACAAGAGACAAACAAGCAATTAGCCACGCATGGCGTAAACTAGCCAGTCAATATCATCCGGATCATGGCGGCGACCCAGAATTGTTTAAACTGCTACGTGCAGCATACGAACAAGCACTTGTTAAAAGTAGTACTATAGTTGAAATTAAAAAAACAGTAAGCACTGTTCCTGTAGCAGTAACATTGGGCTGCAGCGAAGTATTGCGCCCACAATACATCACAGTGAGATTTGATTATCTTAGTGAAATATTAGAATGCTCTATACTAATTCCCGAATGGGAAGCAGAATGGGGTCGTAATAAATCAATACTGGTACGTGCCAATCAGCTCAATCTCATGGTAAACATTACACTAGAGAACGACGAACTAGTTTGGCAAGAAGAGCAACTAATTTGGCAACCAAAACTAGATCTTGTATCAGTATTAGAAACCAGAGTTATATCTGCTACATGGGATCGGCAATTGCTCAAACTAAGCGTTGACGATAACGGTCATGCTGTGTTAATATCACAAGGTTACAAAATCAATGAGGGAGATAGGTTAGACATTTCAGTCCAACCCAAATACATATGGCCAAAGAAAAACCCATGCTAATCGCAGCACCAAGTCATACGTTGCAGCGAGCTCTTATTCGAGCAAACGATATTGCCCGTAAGAATGAATGCGAATACATTACCATTGAAGTACTAGTACTAGCTATCCTCGAAGAGGATCGTGAACTGGTATCTAAACTCAAAACTCTACATGTTAAAGTAAACGACTATAAGCAGGAATTAGTTTCGTTCGTAGAAAACGAAATTCCCAAATCAAACGACAGCACGCCAAAAGAAACTAAAAGCATTGAACGAGTAATGAATCGTGCATTTGGACAGGGTGTATTCTATTCGCAGCGCGAAGTAGATTGTATTGACATTCTAGATAGCATGCTAGACGAACAACAGTCCTGGGCTGCTACACAAGCTAAGAATTTTGGCATTACTAAGAAAGTTCTAGTAAAGTGTTTAGTTCCTGCTATCTCGCCTGACGACGATGATACCAAAGTACTACGCACCTACTGTATCAATATCAGCGACATGGCTGCTACTAACAAGCTAGATCCCATGTTAGGACGAGAAAATGAACTAGACCAGTTGGTGCACATTCTTAGTCGTCGTACTAAACATAATGCGTTGCTAATTGGCGATCCGGGTGTAGGTAAGACTGCTATTGTAGAAGGACTAGCACAGCGAGTCGTTAGCAAGGATATTCCAGAATCACTTGCCAAGATTGAAATTTGGAGTCTAGATATTTCTGCAATGATGGCAGGTACCAAGTATCGAGGCGATCTTGAAGAACGGTTTAAGGAAGTTACCTCTGCACTAGCTAAGAAGCCAAACAGCGTGTTGTTTATCGATGAAGCACATATGCTAAATGGCGCAGGTGCCGGACAAAACAGCAGTATGGACCTAGCTAACATGCTTAAGCCAGGGCTAAGTCGACGCGAGTTTAAGGTAATTGCCGCCACTACATGGGAAGATTACCGTAAGAGCTTTGAAAAGGATCGCGCGATGATGCGTCGATTTAATCGTATTACTGTTGACGAGCCAAATCGCGCATTGTGTGTGGAGATTCTGCAGGGTCTGCGTAGCAAGTATCAGGACTTCCATGCAGTAAACGTGACTCCTGCACAGTTAGAACTGTGTGTTGACCTCAGTGACCGTTGGATTTCAGATCGTAAGCAGCCCGACAAGTGCATTGACATACTAGATGCTGCTATGACACGCAGTCGTCTTAAGAAGATCAAGAAGTTGCACAGTGATGACATCTATGAGGAACTGAGCAAGACTACTAAGCTGCCTGTTGAAGTGTTCAAGAGCGAGAAGATCAAGACTGCAGACAGCATTGACCTCATTGAAAAGACTATTAAGGACAGGGTGTTTGGACAAACACATGCAGTGGACATGGTAATTGAACGTATTACGATCAGCAGGTCAGGACTTAAGAGTCCAAATCGTCCTGTTGCGCAGTTCTTGTTCCTAGGTCCAACTGGTGTAGGTAAGACTGAACTAGCTAAGACGCTCGCCGATGCAATGGGCGTTCACTTTGCTAAGTTTGACATGAGTGAATATCAGGAAAAGCACAGCGTTGCCAAGCTAATTGGCGCACCTCCTGGATATGTTGGCTATGAGGATGCTAATCTTGGCGGCGGCTTGCTAATCTCTGCAGTGGAAAAGAATCCTCATTGTGTACTGCTACTAGACGAAATTGAAAAAGCAGATCCACAGGTTAGCAATGTACTGCTACAGATCATGGACAGTGGTTGGATTACCAGCAGCAATGGTAAGCGGGTAGACTGCCGTAGCTGTATTGTGATATTAACTAGTAACTTGGGTGCTGCACAAGCAGAACGACCTGGTTTGGGCTTTATACATCAAAGTAGGGATGACGAAGAAAAGGCCACAAAGGAATTCTTTGCGCCAGAATTCCGCAATCGACTGGACGCAGTAATCAAATTCAACAAGCTGGATCGTGCAAATATCCGCACGATTGCAGGTAAGTTTGTACGTGAGATTAATGAACTTATTGCAGACAAGAACTGTGAGATTGCTCTCACAGATGCTGCATATGATCTGCTGCTAGAAAAGGGATACGACGAGAAAATGGGCGCACGTCCGATGGGTAGGGCGATTGATCAACTAATTAAGGTACCGCTAAGTCGTAAATTACTAGCAATTGGTGCAGCTAAAAAGCGTGTAACATTCCAATTTGATAGAGATACAGATAAGTTGTTATTAACGACATCTAGGTAAATGTTGCAGTAAATTGCAGCAAAGCACGGGTAACTCCGTGCTTTTTTTTGATTTTAATTTTTACCGTTTAGTTTATATTTTAATAAATAACTCAAAGGATACTTACTATGGCTAAAATTGTTGAAGAATTGGTTATAATTAAGGTTAGTAAGCTAGTCAAAGACTCAGATGCGGATGAAAAACTGCTAGATAGCAAGGCTATAAATAGTATAGAACAAGTTGTACAAGAACTAGTTGGTGATGGTATTGTAGTTGAGCTTGTCGAAGAGTAACAAATGCCCGCAAATAATCTGATACTATTAACTACCTCATCAGGTAGTCTTGACATAATTGGTGACGCTTACGCAGTAGGCGGGAGCCTTAGTGCCAGGAGTGGGTTCTACACTGTACAGTGGAATCTAAATCAGTTTAAAGGACGTGTCACTGTACAAGCAACACTAGCGAATGCGCCTGGTACCGAAGACTGGTTTGAACTAACATGGACCAATGGTGCGTCGTATAAGCAATACGACAATGCAACAAATGGCGACGAAACAGAAAACTTTGTGGGCAATTTTACCTACATTCGAATTAAGATTGACCGCAGTTATGATCCGTCTCTAACCATAAACAATAGTGGCGTTGTTTCTACTGTACGTTTAACTGCCGGCACAAGATCATGGTTAGATCCTGCATTAATTAGTCCGGGTTATACAGGATCAGGGGGATTTAGCGGATTTGCTGGATCACGCGGATATGTTGGATCACGCGGATATGTTGGTAGCGCAGGAACCGATGCTATATCTAGTTGGATACGTATCACCTCTAATACCACTGCTGTTTCAACCGGACACTATATCGCCGATACTACTGGCGGTTCTTTTACCATAACATTGCCTGCTTCTCCTTCAATAGGAGATTACATTTACATTGTAGACGGAAATGATTGGTCGACTAATCCTCTCACTGTTACAAGAAATGGCTCGTTGATTGAAGGAGACACCCAGGATGTTCTCATTAACTTGCAAGGTATACATGTTTACTTTGTTTATAATAACAATGTAAACGGATGGCAAGTCACTGCAACACTAGGACAAAGAGGACAATCTGGTTATAATGGTAGTGCAGGTACTAATGGCGAACAAGGATTTAGTGGTAGTGCAGGTACTAATGGCGCACAAGGTCCACAGGGTTATACTGGTTCACTTGGCGCACAAGGTAACCCGGGTCTTCAGGGAAATAGAGGACCAACAGGTCCCACAGGCGACACTGGCCCACAGGGCTATACAGGTAGTATTGGTTTTACTGGTTCAATTGGCACAGATGGCTACACTGGTTCAGCTAGCGATGTAATTGGCTATACAGGTAGCGTTGGCACAGATGGCTACACTGGTTCAGCTAGCGATGTAATTGGCTATACAGGTAGCGTTGGCCCACAGGGTGAGATTGGCCCACAGGGCCCACAGGGTGAGATTGGCCCACAGGGTCCACAGGGTGAGATTGGCCCACAGGGTCCACAGGGTGAGATTGGCCCACAGGGTCCACAGGGTGAGATTGGCCCACAGGGTCC